>Ga0233366_1000063_pt1 | contig 49795 bp, 46 predicted proteins | sample ElkDunMinimDraft_23_FD_191536 | JGI IMG/M metagenome (GOLD analysis project Ga0233366, IMG submission 191536) | Fecal eukaryotic communites from dung pellets of Tule Elk in California, USA - Elk Dung C4 | ecosystem: Host-associated > Mammals > Digestive system > Large intestine > Fecal | place...
TTGTCATCAATGCTCCAAGAGCCCATAGACTCCTTGAAACTGATGTAGTACACAGTGTCGTTCTGTGCAAAGAGGTTTAACGACATGGCTACTACGAAAGAAGCCAATAAGAAAATTTTCTTCATAATGTTTTAAATTTTGAATTTATAGTTATTTTAACTCTTTAACAACTAAGTTTTTGAACTCCCAGGTTGCAGAACCTGCGGATGAACTGGTATACTTAAAGCCAATGGTAATCTTTTGTCCTGCATAAGTAGAGAGATCCAAGTTGCCAGTTGACATAAAATCCCAAGAAGAGCCATCAGGTACGATATAATTGCCATTCTCATCTTGGTTAAATGGGATATGTACCCAATCGCACTCAGTAACATCACCTTCGTAGTTGACAGATACCATCACGAAACACTCTGCGAGGAAATCAACACCATACTTGCGAGCTTGCTCGAAGACAAGAACTGGTTTAGATGCCTCCAAAAGATCTACATAAGGAGATACTACCCATGCCTCTGATTGGTTGTTAGCGCCACCCACGTAAGCCGATGCCTTCATACCATAGATAGCAGTAGGTTGCCATACATAGGAAAGTGGACCTGTAAGCAATACGTTTTGAATAGTAAAGTCACCTTGGCTTTGGTTGGCGAAACTTTCTGCTAAATAAACTGCCGTAGAAGCACTCCATTCAGAACCTGTATGGAGGAAAGTAGAAATCTTTTGTTTGCTATCTTTTATCACATTCCAATCTGTTCCGTTGAATGAATATCGACCAGCAGCTAATACTTTGCTTGCATTGCGATAAACAACGAGATAAGCAGTACCAAATGAAGCAAATGGGAATTTATTTTTCAGCAACTTAGGAATAATGCGCTCTGGGCGATCCAACACTTCCACACCAAGCAACTGATAATCAGCAGGAGTAAGTACCAACGGAGTCACACCATCCACAGTGAATAATTCGATTTGTCCATTAGCAACAAGGAACAATTCTGCACGTGAGCCAACTGATGTAGTATCAATTGATGGAACAACCACGGTAGTTTCTTCATCGGTAAAAGAACAAGCCGTGCACTTATATTCACCAGCATACATAAATGTGAGGGACTCACGTGTAAGACTGGATTGGTCTTCACCCATCAAGAAAGATATGGTATATACGCCCATGCGCGGGTTAGGGAAATAGATTGGCAGAACCACTTGTGTGAATCCCTCTACCAAACGCTCTGCATGCAAAGCTTGCAACTCCTCGTCTGATAACGCACTATATAATTTTTCAGGATCATATTTTTTACGCCATGTAGCATAATCAGAATTGATATAATTCTGCTTACTATTTGAGCCTAAATAATAATCAATCTCATGCTTCTTGTCTTTCTTCTCGAAATATTTAGAATTTTTGTTATCGCTCACGTACTTTGCTAATGCTACATAGTCATCATGTGAAAGGGTAATCTTCTCATCAGCAGTAGCAAATGCAGGTTCAGCCGTAGAATAATCATACTGAATAGCATATACACCGTCTGCCAAAGTACCCGTATAAGATTTTTGTACCATATCCAAGAGTTTTCCCTCGGTAGCAGGTGTAAGATAAGGTACATCTACGTTATTACCCCAAACATAAGTATATGCTTCATCAGAGATATTGAACGTCTCAATATGCTCCATTAACGTCATATACTCTGGTGCAGGGTTGTGCATTTGGAAAGCAATTTTGACATTGCTACCCGCATCTAAATAAGAGAACTTATTCGCGATGAAAGCAGGCAAGTAATATGCAGCGACAGAATCTGACTCAAAATACTTGAGTGAATCTACGAGCAAGAGTTTCTTGTAAGCCACAGAGTCAGCCTCAAGAGAGAGGGCAATGCTCTGATTCTCTGCATTATTAACAATTGCAGTATAATCAGCAGAGGTAAGCGTATAACTGATAGTACGCACATCCTGAATGGTAGTTTCCTCTTTTCCAAAATGCTCTTCTAATTGATTCATAGACCAATCTTGGCAAGAAGCGAAAACCAATGATAGTGCAATCAATGTGTATTTAAATATTCTTTTCATTGTTGTTGATTTTTAGTGGTTTATGAATTAGAAAGCCAATTTCAAACGCAAGTTGAATGTACGACCATATGAATAGAAGAAATGGATATTATCCATATTAGCTTCTCCACCTGTAGAGGAAATGGAAGATGGGTTCCAAGCTTTCTCTATATAATATTGGTCAAGCAAGTTGTTGATGTTACCAGAGATAGTAGCATTGCACTTACCAATCTCAAAGTGATAGCTTGCGCGTAAATCCAGTGCTCCACCTACTGGCAAAATCAGAGGTTCGATTACAGACATTGATTTACCTACGTTAAGGTTGCTACCATTGAAGCTATAGTAGGTATAGTTGCGTGCTTGCAAAGTATATTCACCACCGATACGGAATCCTTTGAATGGTTTGAACATAATTCCCACATTGGCTGTAGTTTGTGCAGAACCACCCACGTGAATACCTTTCATATTAACCATAGCCCAAGCATGGTCTTCTGCTCCAATAGCAGATGCAGGAGTACTCGTTACACCATTTTGCTTCTCGTTGAAAGCCAAAGGAGTGCCTTTTTCATCAAACATATATCCCTTGACGCTATCACTATCCCATGTCCAATCACCCCATGAGAACATCGCACTCAATTCTAACCATTTGGTTGGGCGTGCTTTAAATTCCACTTCAACACCCATGTGACGTGCATTTACGCCAGTCATATTCATGAAATAATCTTCTTGTTGATCAGTTGTACCAGTCTTGGTCATGGCTTTATCCATCCATTCGGTGAAATAGCCATTAACCATCACATTGATGATTTCGTTGTGGAAACCATAGCCAATTTCAGCACTAGCGACTTGCTCGTTTTTAGCATTGATATTCAGCACGTTGCTTGTATTAGATGACATAAACGCACCGTATGAGAATTTAGGAGCACGTGAGATATAACCAACGTTCACGAAGACATTGTTCCAGTTGTTGATATTATAGTTGAAACCTGTCTTGATGGTACCACCAGCAAAACTAACCAATGCAGACTCGTTATTTGTCTCATCATAGTAGAAGTGGTCAATACGTTTGTAGCTTGTACAGTTCAACGAACCACTCAAAAAGGCAGCCCAATTACCTTTGTTGTATTCGGCTTGAGCGAAAACACCTTCTTGCATTACACGACCTTCATAATCACGATAAACGACATCTCCGATACCCAGTTTCTCATTTCTCCAATTCACGTCATTGGCGTGGTAATTGTATTTAGGATCCACACTAGTAGTACGAGTAGCATCAATAAAATACTCGCCACCCATTAAATCAGAAATAACAGCTTGGTGAATACCATTATAATAACGTACATCTACACCAGCGTAGAAATCAATACAATCCTTGAAGTTGGTAGAATACGTACTAACCAAACCTACCCAGTTGTGATAGTTGCGGTTTTCTGCGATAATCAATTGCGAACCAGTATAACTATCTGCATTGTATCGTGGATCATTTTTGTCTGTTACCAAAGCATTCTCAGACATCACTTTGCCATAGTCAAAGGTACCATTTTCGCGTCGGAAAGTAGTGGTCAATGCTCCATTGTAAGCACCGCGAGTAAGATCGGTATATGCATAGCTGGAGTTGACGCCAGGTTCAGCTGTATTACCGAATCCACGACCAATACTAACGTATGCAACAGAAGATAAACTTGATTTATGGTCAATTTGCCAAACGTGGTTCAATGAGATTTGTGGTTTGTGGTATTGGTTATAATCAGAACCTGACTTTTGATTGCCAAAATCATCATAACCATAAGTAGCATTATAGCGTGAGAAGTGCATACCATTGTTCATATACTTCTTCACCTCTTGCCAACCAGCCATGGTCAAACTACCAGAGCGTTGCCAGTGCTGTTGTGGAGCACCAAACACGGTAAAAGATAACTGGTGGTTCTCACCGATACGTTTTGAGATATTCGCGAAATAGTTATATCCCGTAAAGCCTGTACCTTGAATGTAACCATCGCCCCAAGTACGAGATCCCAAGAGCGTGATAGCCCAACCGTTGGACATCAAACCAGTAGAAACAGAGAACGCAATTTTGTTGTATCCATCATTACCCATGCCGTATGACATAAAGCCACCACGCTTAGCATCAATACCTTTTGTCACAATATTGATCGTACCACCCACAGAAGGTGCACTCACTTTGCTTGCTCCCAATCCGCGTTGTGTTTGCATGATGCTGGTCACATCACTTAATCCTTGCCAGTTAGACCAATACACCGTACCATTTTCCATATCGTTCATTGGAATACCATTGACCATGACGGCTACGTTTTCAGAAGCAAAACCACGCATATAAATCTCGGAGTCGCCCCAACCACCACCTTGTTTGTTGGCGTGTACACCAGGGGTATTCTTCAACACCTCTGGAAACTCTTGTCCACCAAGGCGTTCTTCAATTTCAAGTGCAGCTACTTGACTCACAGCGACAGGTGTTTTACGTTGAATTGCCATTTGTCCGACAACAGTAACATCCTCGAGACCAACTACTTCAGCCACCAACTCAATCGTACCCAAATTGGTCTTTTTGCCTACTTTAATCTCTTGCGTAGTGTAACCCACATAAGATAATTGCAGTACTGCATTCGTTGAAACGGATAGAGAGAAGTTACCATCAAAATCGGTGACTACACCATTAGAAGTACCTTTCTCTATGATAGAAACACCTATCAGCGGTTCACTATTCTCAGCATCAATAACAGTACCGCTTACTGATGTTTGCGCAAAAGTAGCCAATGAGACTACTGCGCTCAAACAGAAGATAATGATTTTTTTCATATACATTAATTTAATTTATTTTTCAATATCCCTTAATGAAATCCACGAAACGCTCCCAAAGCGATTTCTTGCGAACAATGTTGTACGAAGGAGTGAGATCATAATCCACATCAGTATCGTCCAACGCTTCTTTAATCTTAACCTCTAGCAAATCAGCATACGCACGGAAACCATAATCGGTCAGGTGCACGCCATCCACAGTACCTTCCATCTCTGGACCTACTTGACCATCGTGAGTCATATAATACAAGCCCTTTGGATTCTCCGCCAAGTGTTGCTCATAGCCACGGCGGAAACACTCATTCTTCTGTGGCAAGTACTCTGCATGGAAGCTATTATGACGGGTGTAAGGATACATAATACCCTCGACCATAATGATTGGCACTTCAGGACGAAGGGTGCGCAGAATCTTAATAAAGTCGTATGTCGCTGTATCACAGCGGTCTTTGGTGCAGTTAGGCACAGGATCAATCACATAGCAGATTGCATCTTCGATATCTGCTAGCGCTTCAGCGATATAGAAATCCATGCGTGCATTGCCAGAAGTAGAGAGATTGACACACTCAAGATTGTATTCACGTTGGATCATTGCACTTGGCACCATACCTACACGTGAAGCACAACCGCCTTGCTGGATACTAGTACCATAGATAACAATCTTACCCATCTTGCGAGGATTCTCTACACGTGGCATGGTGAGCTCGGCAGTAGAATCCACACCAATTTGCAGCCAATTGATACCATCATAGAGAGGCAAATAAATCATATATTCGTGCATCTCGCCATCCAAGTTCTCCACATAGAGTTTAGATTGGATAGAGTCTGCTTTGAAGTTCTTCTCTTGTGGACGAGCGGTATTGACATGCTCCCAAACATTACGCTCCTCGTTGAGGTAATAGAGGTCGGTGCCTTTGATACCGGTCATCGCCATATGTTGCATATGGAAATTGTTTTTCAGGTTGTATTGTGCTGCTATACGTTTGCTATTGGTAGCGAAACGCACTGCAATACCAGAAGAGTGGTTGTAAAGCCATTGTTGCTCCTCACGACAACTATCCATATACTGCTGAGGAAGGCGTGTGTAAGGTTCGGTGGTATTATCCCAGCCTTTGTTGATGATTTGAAACTTAGTTGCATCTTCATAACGGAAGCCAGGTAATGGGTCCGCTGATACAGCCAATGTTGCGGATAGTGCAAGTAGCAACATCCAAATGCTCAAGTGTTTCATAAAGTTACAGTGTTTTGATTTTACATCCCACCATGCGTATATACGCGCGTACGCGCCTACGCACACATAAATTAATAAGGAAAGTATTATTCCCCCTCATTTTACAAAGTGAATAAGGTGTCTTGCCATTACGGCAGGGACACCTTATTTACTGTTGTTCACATCTAATTAGATAGACTTCTTAGCTTGCTCAACGATAGCTTTGAACGCTGCTGGTTGGTTCATCGCCAAGTCTGCGAGGACTTTGCGGTTGATTTCGATACCAGCTTTCTTCAATGCACCCATCAATTGGCTGTAGCTGAGACCCTCCAAACGCGCAGCAGCGTTGATACGTTGGATCCAAAGAGCACGGAAGGTGCGTTTTTTGTTCTTACGATCGCGATAAGCGTACTGGAGACCTTTCTCCCAAGTGTTTTTGGCAACTGTCCAAACGTTTGCACGGCCACCAAAATTGCCTCGTGTGAGGCTCAAAATCTTCTTACGACGGTTGCGTGAAGCAACGTGATTGACTGATCTTGGCATAGTTTTACTAGTTTAATAATTTGGTGGTTAATAATTAACGGAGAACCAACATTTCGCGAACTGAGCGCAAGTTAGTTGAATCTACCAATGCAACGTGAGTCAAGTTGCGTTTTTGTTTTTTAGTCTTCTTTGTCAGAATGTGACTCTTGTAAGCGTGTTTACGCTTGATTTTGCCCGTTCCGGTAAGAGCGAATCTTTTTTTAGCACCGGAATTAGTCTTTACCTTTGGCATTTTGTTAATAATTTAAATTGTTAATATTGATTTTAAGTCTCAGGCAGCCATTGGTGGCCCTACGACTATTTCTTTGGAGCGATGTTGACGATCATGCGCTTGCCTTCCAATTTTGGCATGGCTTCCACTTTGCCATACTCCTCCAGGTCATTCGCAAAGCGCGCTAGCAGCAACTCGCCTTGATCTTTAAAAAGGATACTACGTCCGCGGAAGAACACATACGCCTTCACTTTGTTGCCGTCTTTCAAGAACTCTTGCGCATGTTTCAACTTAAAGTTGTAATCGTGCTCGTCGGTTTGTGGTCCGAAACGAATCTCTTTGATTACCACTTTTGCAGAGTTGGCCTTAATCTCTTTCTCTTTGCGTTTCTTTTGATAGAGGAATTTCTGATAATCCAAAATACGGCACACAGGTGGTACGGCATTGGCTGAGATTTCTACTAAGTCCAAGTTCATGTCATCCGCCATGCGCATTGCTGCCTCATACGAATACACACCTTGCTCTACATTATCGCCCACAAGGCGAACTTCCTTCACGCCACGAATCGCATCATTGATGCGGTTGGGCATTTCTTTTTCTACGCGGCCACGACGTTGCTGTGGACCTTTTTGTGGATTTGCTATAGTTTTATCCTCCTAAATTAATTAATAAAAACGCGTTTTTGATTGCGACACGAACACACGTTCGCAATTCAGCGTGCAAAGGTACTACATTTTTCTCAATCCACAAAATATTTTTAATAAAAAATATGATTTTCATACTTTTTGCGCCTTTCTCATGTAAAATTCTCTTTTTTTTGGACATATTTTTGTGTATATGACAAAGATTTTGTAATTTTGCAGGCTGAAATTGAGTAGGTATGCAATTTTGTAGAATAATACTAATCAAACAATAGAATGAAAACCAACAAACATTTTTCAACATTCATTTTCACCGCTGCGTTGTTGATATTCACAGCATGTGAAATGGCAATTCCACCATTTATTGGTCCAACCGACCGTCCTGATAACGGAGAAACACCAGTTGTTCCACCAGTAGAAGCTCCCGACACCATCGGCTGGAACGTACCTGCTGAAGCAATTACTGTATCAGAGGCACGTGATATCTGTGCAGCATTAGAGAGTGGTGCAACAACAGGTACTAAATACTATGTTATGGGCTATGTAAAGAAACTCCACAGCAAGCACGCTGATGGCGTATCTGGATATGGCAATGCACAATTCTACATAGAAGATGTAAAAGGAGCTAACTCTAGCGACGACTTCATGGCATTCCAGGTATATGGTCCTAATAGCAAAAAACTTTCCGATCCTAATGCTGTGGCTGTTGGAGATTTTGTGGTCATTTATGGCGAATTAACCAACTACAATGGTACATACGAGACCACTGGTAAAGGCGCTGCATATATTTGGAAATCAACCAATCCATTGCTCAACGAGCAAGTCAAGCCAGAAGAACCAGAAGTATTGGTTATTCCTGAAGAAGCGAAGGCTTGGAATATTCCAGCGGAAGCTATTGACGTAATGAAAGCACGTGAGATTTGCGCTGCATTGGCAGCAGGAGATAGTACCGACAAGCCATATTACGTAATGGGCTATGTAAAGAAACTGCACGCAAACCACGCTTCTGGTGTTACAGGTTACGGTAATGCACAATTCTACATGGAGAATATAAAGGGCAAAAACTCTAACAACGATTTTATTGCCTTCCAAGTATTTGGTTTGAACGGCACTAAGATCAACGATCCTAATGCAGTTGCTGTGGGCGACTTCGTAGTTGTATATGGCAAATTAACCAACTTCATGGGCAATACCTACGAGACTCTAGGCAAAGGTAGCGCATATGTTTGGAAGAGCACCAACCCATTAATGGTTGAAACCAAACCAGAGCCAGTAGAAGTAGAATTGTTAAACCAAGATTTAACAACAGAGCCTAGTCTAAAAGCATTTAACATCGTTGATGTCTTAGGAGAGTCACAAACATGGAAAATACCTGTTATCACTACAGGCAAAAAGCCAACCAAAGCCAAATACACTCAGATGGATGGCAAAAATGCCGAGAATGAAGATTGGTTGGTAACTCCAGAATTGGATTTGACAGGTATGTCTGAGGCTACTTTGACATTTGAGTCCCAATTCACAACAGCAGTACCTAAAGAGTTCCAAAAGCAATACACCGTTTTGGTATCTTCTACAGGAGATATTGCTAAAGCTGAAGACTGGACTGAGTTACCAGTAATCCCTTACGATTCAACAGCTTTCACGGCAGCAACGGTTTCTTTACCTGCTGAAATGATTGGCAAGAAATGCTATATTGCATGGAAATACACATGCCAAGAGACAAGCCACGAATGGCGATTACGTAACGTCGTGGTAAAAGCAATGACGAAAGTTGATTAATTCGGATATTTATCACTATGTTAAGAGAGTGTGTCGCCAAAACGATGCACTCTCTTTCTTTTTGACATGGAGATATTACGTCCAAAATAGCATCATTCTTCGGCAACAACTCGGTTATCCTACGTATATCCTACGTATATGTTACGTATATCCTACGTAATTAACAAGGGAAAGATAGCGAAACAGAATAAAAAAGTTTTGTAAAAATGCAAATAAATTTGGTCATATCAATAAAAAGTAGTAACTTTGCAGGCTTTTTGGTGTAAAATCTCAATATTCAATAAGAGGTTAAAGGTCAAAGGCACGTAATTATAGATGAATTAATGCGAAAATATAGCGAATAAAATAACAAAATAATATTATGGCAACATTACAATCAATTCGAAATCATGGCACAATCCTGCTCGTAGTAGTAGGTGTGGCTATGTTAGCATTTATTTTGGGTGACTTCTTGAACTCAGGTAGCAGTTTCTTCAACAAGAACCGCGAAAACGTAGCAGAAATCGCAGGTCACCAAGTACACTACACCGAGTATGAAGCTGCAAAAGAGCAATTGCAAGAGGTGTACAAGATTGAAACAGGAACAAACGACATCAATGAGGATTTGACGATTCAACTCCGTAACCAAGCATGGCAAATGATGTTGATGGATTACACCCTTCGCGAGCAAGCTAAGGAAATCGGCATGGACGTAACAGCCGATGAGTTGAGCGAGCTTTGCATCGGAGCAAATCCTCATCAACTGATTCGTCAACGTCGCGCATTCTATGACGAGACAGGTAACTTCAACCGTTTTGCGTTGGTCAACTTCCTCAACTCGTTGGCACAAGAGCCAGAAAGTCCAGAGCAAGCTGAGGGCTTGAAGCAAGCTAAGAACTACTGGATGTACTGGGAGAAGGCAGTACGTTTGACCTATTTGCAAGAGAAATATACTGACCTCTTGAGCAAAATGGTAACAGCCAACAACTTGGATGCAAAATATGCATACGAAGGTCGCAACACTACAGTGGATGTACAATACGTACAACAACCATACTATGCAGTAGCTGACTCATTGGTGAAAGTAACCGAGGGCGATCTCAAGAAATTGTACAACCAAAAGAAAGAGCAATACAAGCAAACACCAAATCGCTCGCTTGAGTACGTTAGCTTCCCTATCGTGCCTTCAGCAGAGGATTTTGCAGATGTAGAGAAATTGATCAAGAGCTTGGAGAACGATTTCCGCACTCAAGAAGATGTAGCAGCTCTCGTGAACAGCAATTCTGATGTATTGTACGATGGTCGCGACTACTCAGTAGAGACTGTTCCTGCTGAATATAAGGATTTCGCATTTGGCAAGGGCGTAAAGAAAGGTGCTTGCACAGAATTGAGCTTCGCAGATGACACCTATTCTATCGCGCGCGTAATGGAGTGTGGTTATAACAAAGCAGACTCTGTGAAGTTGGTATTGGTAGCAAACGACGAGAACACAGAAGATGTTGAGCTCGGTTGGTTCAAGGCTAGCGACTTGCAAAAGAATATCGCAGAACCAGCATTCAACGGCAAGAAAGGTAGCACCTTTACCGTAGCAAGCGGCATGGGCGAGCAAACCTTCAAGATTGCAGATATTAGCAAGGCAACTCCAAAAGTAAAATTGGCTATTTTGAGCCGTAAAGTGACTGCGAGTAGCAAGACTTATGGCGCTTTGTACAACCAAGCAAAGCAATTTGTGGTAGCTAACAACAATGCAGATTCACTCCACCAAGCAGCTTTGGCTCAAGGACTTAGCACAGCTCCTGTATTTGGATTGAACGAGAATACTGACAAGGTGAACGACTTGAAGAATAGCCGCGCCATCGTTCGTTGGGCATTCGAGGCTAAGCAAGGTCAAGTGAGCGATGTATTTGAGTGTGGTGATCAGTTTGTAGTAGCAGCTTTGACCGAGGTTAACGATGGCGAATATCGTCCATTGGAGGCAGTTCGTGCAGAGCTTGTAATCGCAGCAACCAACGACAAGAAGGCTGAGTATATCGCAAATCAACTCAAGGGTGTAAACACCTTGGAGGCTGCTGCAGAGTTGTTCGGCACAGAGGTAAAATCAGCAGAGGGCATCTCAATGTCTTCATACCGTCTTGGCGCAGCAGGTGTAGAGCCAGCTGTGATTGGTGCAGCATTGGCATTGGATGCAAATGCCGTTTCTGCTCCTGTAAAAGGCAATAATGGTGTTTACGTAGTAAGCGTAGGCGAGAAGAAAGTGGCTGAAGGTGAGTTGAACGCAGCAACCGAGATTAGCAACCTCAATATGCGCACTTCTTATAGCATTCCATATCAAGCAGTTAGTTTGATCGAGGAGAACGCTGAAGTTGTTGATAATCGCGCACGTTTCCAATAAGAAAAACTTGCAATTTGGTTATATTGATGCACTGCCCATTTCGTTGGGCGGTGCATTTTTTTGTGCAAAAATTTGTGCAACTCAAAAAAAAGCAGTACCTTTGTAGGCAGTTAATTTAGGAAACTAAAATCTAATATTATATGAAACGTTTTTTACTCCTTCCAGTTTTGCTGTTGAGCTTGGCAACTATGGCTCAACATGGCACAATTAACATCCAAACAAATTTGGATAGTACAGTGATTCTCCAGTATGGTATTGACACTTTGGAGAGTTATCAAGTGGGACCTGGTATTATCTATACTCGTTTTGATATTACCGATTCGAAGCAAACTCGCCACTGCTATATTTATGAGGTGGATTTAACCAATCCTTATAATCAGGTAGAGGAAAGCCATAGTACAACTATGGGCAATACCGAACGCATGACAGATGCACACAAACGTTTGGATGCTCCAGGACATCGCTCAATCGGCTCTGTAAACTGTAATTTCTGGATAGTATCTACACAAGACGAAGGTCAATACAATAATTTAACAGGTGTTCCTTGTACCGGTCAAGTGCGCAATGGAAAAATTGGTACGAATATTACCAACTGGAATATTGGTCATGGTGAAGTGTGGTTGGATCGAAAACAAGACATCGGTTACTTGATGATAGATGAGCAAAAAAAAGCACATATCGATCAATATTCATGGGATGCACACTTGGCTATTGGAAATCAAGCTATGCCGATTAGTGAAGTTAATCGCAACCGCAGTAATCCTAGCAATAATGATTTGGTGATGTTCAATTCGGATATGGGAACCAAAACTACCCTCACCAAGGCACAAATAGATGCACGTCTTGGAACAGATTTGCCATTGATTGAAGTGGTTGTCAAATTAGAACAAGATTGGGCAATCAACGAGCATATGTTTGCAGAAGTAGTAAGTATCAACACTACAGGTGGTACCAAAATCGAAGATGGTTATGCTGTATTTCGTGGTCGTGGTACGGGCAAAACTTTCCTAGAAACTGCCAAAATCGGTGATCGAGTACAATTTATCATCGGTATGTATGAATCCTACTATGGTACACGTCCTAAGATCAAGCAACTGAGTGCGGGTAACTGCTATGTTCTCAACGAAGGAAAACTAACTATTCGTAACTGGAATGAGGATTACAACAACAAGAACTACCCTCGTACTGGCTTTGGTGTAAGCAAAGACCATAATACGCTTTGGATGATGGTCATGGAAAAGCCAGGTATGTATACCCACGAGATGGCTTCTATACTTCGCCACTTTGGTGCATGGGAAGCAACTGGTGCCGATGGTGGTGGTAGCGCACAATTCAATCTTGGTGGTACAATTATTAACCCAACCACAGAAGGTATTCCTCGAGCCGTTGGAAATAGTATATTTCTCTTCTCCACCGCTCCTGATGACAATATTGTAAGCGAAATGCGTACTACAAGTACCTTCATGCGTTTACCAAAATATGCGGCTATCAAGCCAGATTTCTTGGGTTATAATCAATATGGTATGTTGATTGACAAAAAATTACCTAATGTCACCCTAACTTGTGATCCAGAAACTGGTTATATTACAGAAGATGGATATTTCGTATGTCTCGGTAATGGAACTTTGACAGCTTCGTATGGAAATGCCTCGTTGCCTATTGAGATTGTTTTAGTGGAAGCTGCAAGTCCCAAATTGCGTTTGGATAGTGTGCTACTATCTACTGGCTGGGATTATCCTATCGAGATTAATGGCGAATTAGATAACAAAAAGTTTGACATGTTATCATCTGCTTTTACTTGGACAGTGGACGATGCGACAATCTGCAAAGTAGAAAACGGAGTGTTGAAAGGCTTGAAAAATGGTCGTACAATTGTACATGGTACTATTGGTGATATTACTTTGAATTTAATTGTAAAAGTAGAATCTCCTGAACAATCACCATATTTATGGGAAGATATGATTAATATTGAAAATCATTGGACACTTAAGACAACAAATAGCAAGTGGAATACGAATTTCAATGCTAATAGCAATGGAATTGCTGAATTATATGTTAACTACACCGGCGGTCGTGCTCCACATGTCACATTAAATGCTGACTCACTGCTCTACTCTACCCCATATGCAATGGAATTTCGTTTTACACCACAGAGTGATTTGATCGAAAAAGTAACATTCTCATTGCTACGTGCAGATGATAATACTACATATGCATATACTGCACAAGATTTGATACCGAATGAAGCAACTTGTGTGTTTATAGATTTTAACGAACTTTTTGGTGTAACAGATGACCATGCCATTTATCCCATTACACTCAAATCAATAAAATTCACGATTAGCACCAAAGCAACGAAACAGGAATACCGTATTCCTATTGAAGGTATTTATTTGCACTACAACGGTATTACATCCCAACCTACAAATATAGAAAATTTCATGCAAGCCGATACAGCACAAAAGATTCTTCACAACGGACAATTAATCATTATCAAAAACAATAAAATTTACAACATTTTAGGTCATGAAATCACTGAAAAGTATTAATCCTTGGCTTTGGGTACCTACCTTGTATTTCTTAGAGGGTATTCCTTACTTCCTCGTTAACAACATCTCCATGGTTATGTTCAACCAGATGGGTGTACCTAACGGCGAGATGTCATTCTTTACCACATTGCTTTATTTCCCTTGGGCATTGAAGTTCTTGTGGGCTCCATTCGTAGATTTGATCAAAACCAAACGTTGGTGGTTCCTTACCATGCAATTCCTCATGTTAGGATTGGCTGTACTCACCATCTTCTCTATTCCTCAACCTGACCCAGCAACCATTGCTGCGATGGGCACTGATGTTAAGCTCTTTACTGGTGTATTGATTGCGTTCATCATCATGGCATTCTCTTCTGCAACACACGACATTGCAGCTGATGGATTCTATATGTTAGCGCTTACCTCTGGTGTGCAAGCAGAGATGATTGGTTGGCGTAGTGTATTCTACCGTCTTAGCAACGTATTCTGCAACTCTGCATTGCTCCTTGTACCTGATTTTGTTTACAAATGGAGCATTCAACAAGGCGAATCTAACATGCCACTCGCATGGAAAGTAACAATGGGTATTACCGCGGTTATCTTCCTCTTGATGGCAGTATGGCACATGTTCGCTACTCCACGTCCTGATTCAGACAAACCCAATGCAGAAACCACTGCAAAAGAAATCGTTACCGGTTTTGGTAAAGCATTTGCTACCTATGTTACCAAACCTGCTTTGTGGGTGGCTATTCTCTTTATGCTTCTCTATCGTTTGCCAGAAGGTTTCTTGATGAAAATGATTTATCCATTCTTGCTTGGTTCACGTGCAGGTGGAGGATTAGGATTAGACATGGGAACAGTAGGCATTGTATACGGTGCTATCGGTGTGATTTTCTTGCTCATTGGCGGTATCCTTGGTGGTTATTATATCTCTAAGGTAGGTTTGAAAAAAGCATTCTGGTGGATGGCTCTTGCAATGACGTTGCCATGCTTGAGTTTTGTTTATCTAAGTGTATTCTTACCTGAGAACATGATGAATATCGTTATTGCTATCGCTATTGAGCAATTCGGTTATGGTTTCGGTTTTACCGCATATATGATGTACATGATGTACTTCTCTGATGGCGAGTTCAAGACTTCCCACTATGCTATCTGCACAAGCTTTATGGCACTCAGTATGATTCTCCCAGGTTTGGTAGCAGGTTATATCCAAGAGGCTATTGGCTATGAGAACTTCTTCTGGATGGTTATCTGTTGTAGTGTAGCCACCTTCTTAGTAACATTCCTTGCATGGAGAATTACAGATCCTAACTACGGCAAAAAATAATTCTTGACTTCAATGCAAATTAAACGTATCATACCTAACAGCCTGACCTGCGCAAACCTATTGTGCGGGTCGGGGGCTGTTTTCATGGCATCGCAAGAGCAATTCCTGTGGGCGTTCGCTCTTATTTTGGCAGGTGGTCTATTCGATTTCTTCGACGGGGCTTCTGCTCGATGGCTCAAAGTGCCATCACCACTCGGCGTACAACTCGACTCATTGGCTGACGATATCACGTTCGGTCTTGCACCTGCAATGGTACTTTTCAGTTATCTAAAGCCTATCATAGGTTGGTGGGCACTTATCGCATTGCTCATCGCTGCTTTCTCCGCTTTGCGCCTAGCCAAATTCAATATCGACGAACGCCAAACAACTTCGTTTATTGGTTTAGCTACTCCACCAAATGCCATCTTCTGGACATCTCTCATTTCTTGGCTCAATACCATGGTTCTTCCTACTTGGGCACCATGGCTACTACTGATTGGTAGTTTGGTGAGCTGTTATCTGCTAGTAAGCGAAATTCCATTCTTCAGTTTTAAGTCTGCTGGACAAGGGAAAAAACACATTATCATTTTTCTAATTGGTAATTGTTTTATTCTAGGTACTTGCGCCACTATGGCTATTACCAATCAGCAAATTGCAATCGCTGCGCTTGCTGGAGCTATATGCATAGTATGGTATATACTTGTCAATTTCCTTACCTTGATAGGTGCTAAGCGATGAAGAAAAACTCTGCGTATAAACATGTACTGCCCTTTCTAGTGCCAACACTTGTGTTGGCGCTTGTTCTAGGAATCGCACTTCTTATTACCCCAAAAGCAGAGTTGCACCTTGCTCTTTGCCAACCACATACAACTGGTCTAGATACTATAATACCCATTATAACCAATCTTGTCAATTGGCTCCCCTACCTATGCGTTATTCTTCTACTTTTCTACCGTGTAGGATGGGCAACTTTTCTCGCGAGCAATCTACTACTCTCTACCGTCATAGTGCAACCAATTAAGCATATCGTATCTGCTCCACGCCCTTTGACATGGTTTGCGGAGAACATGCCAGATATTAGTTTACCACTAGTAGAAGGAGTCAGAATGAATCATTGGTTATCGTTCCCTTCTGGACATACAACAACTTTCTTCGTGCTATTCTTTACCTTGAGTATCATCTTGTGTGCAGAAAACGTCACAGGCAAAATGATTTTATCTTTCCTCTGTTTTCTTTGTGCTAGTTTTGGTGCTTATACCCGAATTTATCTCAGTCAGCACTTTGCATTGGATATTTTTGCAGGAATTTTGATTGCCGTTTTCTCCACCCTAAGTTTGTACTTTTTCTTGGTAAAAAAGACCAAAGACACCCAATTTTGGGGTTGGAACGTGCAAAAATTGAGAAAATAACACAAAAGAACGTATTTTTTCAAAAAATATTTGGTCAATTCAAAAAAAAGCAGTACCTTTGCATCCGCTTTCGTGAAGAGAGCAAGAGTTCCGTTAAATAATGAGACATTGAATGGGCGTTTAGCTCAGCTGGTTTAGAGCATCTGCCTTACAAGCAGAGGGTCGGCGGTTCGAATCCGTCAACGCCCACCATTCATTCCCATTCGGGCGTTTAGCTCAGCTGGTTTAGAGCATCTGCCTTACAAGCAGAGGGTCGGCGGTTCGAATCCGTCAACGCCCACAAACAAACTGAAAGGACATCATTGATGTCCTTTTTTTGTTGCTCATAACAACAATAGTTTACTAATTTGGATGTTGTAAGCGACAAAAAGGATAGGCTACAAGCCTTTCAGTATGTTTGTGCTTTAATCCCCGAAGGGTATAGGTATTGGGAGCGAAGCGAGACCAATCCGTCAACGCCCACAAGAGGATGGTTAACAAAATATTAACCATCCTTTTTTTTGTACACATCTGACAGATTTACGACAAAAATTAACTCATTCGCAGCGTACTTCTAATCACCCACAAATTCTATGCTAGTTAGGCGACCATAATGGGACATCTGTGGGACATCTATAGCACTTCTGTGGCTTTTCTATTTTCACTATTTTCCGAGATCTATCATTGCTACACCTTATTATATGGCACATATTTCATCTCTTGTAGTTTTTTAATCCAAGCGCAAAGATATAGTTTTTTTTATTAAGCAAGTCCCAAAAAGCAAAAAGTCTTCACTTTACTTGCGTATGTGCATTTTTTGTCGTACCTTTGTAGCGGATATTGGTAGCAAGCATTATGATTACATTTATCATCTCACTTATAGCCCTTGTGGTTGGATTCGTTCTCTACGGCACGTTCGTAGAGCGTGTGTTTGGTATCGACCCTAAGGCGCAGACACCTGCGCTCACCAAGACCGATGGTGTGGACTTCGTACCAATGAAGCCGTGGCGAATCTTCCTTGTACAATTCCTCAATATCGCAGGATTAGGACCAATCTTCGGTGCCATCATGGGTATATTCTATGGTCCATCGGCATTCTTGTGGATTGTACTAGGTACGATCTTCGCAGGAGGTGTACATGATTACCTTAGCGGAATGATCTCGCTGCGCAAAGATGGTGCTTCGCTGCCCGAAGTAGTGGGCACGGAATTGGGCAAGGGCGTGCAAGTCTTTATGCGACTACCCTCGATCGTGTTGCTCGTATTGCTTACTACGACATTCTTATCTGGACCTGCTACTTTGTTGCAAGGATTGGCAGGCTTGGGCACGATGACCTTCCAAGGACATTTGATTCCTATTGTGTGGGTATTGATTATCTTTGGTTATTATACATTGGCTACGGTGCTACCAGTAGATAAACTCATTGGTCGTTTCTATCCTATTTTTGGCGGTGTATTGCTGTTTATGGGTATAGGTATTATGGTAGTGATGCTCGGTTGGCATGCAACAGAAATGCCCGAATTGACCGATGGTTTACACAATCGTCAGACGAATGGTCTGCCTCTCTTCCCGATGATGTTCGTGAGTATTGCATGCGGAGCTATCTCTGGTTTCCATGGTACACAGTCGCCGTTGATGGCGCGTTGTGTGACCAACGAGCGACAAGGGCGTTGGATCTTCTACGGTGCTATGGTGGCAGAGGGTATTTTGGCACTCATTTGGGCAGCCGCAGCAGGCACGATGTTTGCTGACCCAGAGGCAGGTTTGTACGGAATAGACGGGCTTCAAGCCTTCGCCGCAGCGCACCCAGGCGAGAATATTGCTGCATTGGTAGTGGACAAGGTATCTCGTTCTTGGTTGGGAACAATAGGTGGTATCTTGGCGATTATTGGCGTGATAGCAGCTCCTATCACTTCGGGAGATACGGCTTTGCGTTCGGCTCGACTGATTGTGGCAGACTTTATGCACCTCAGCCAACGCCCCATCCGCAACCGACTGATGATTGCCATTCCGCTATTCGTGTGCGTATTTGGTATGGTTTTCGTCGATTTCAACGTCGTTTGGCGCTATTTCGCTTGGACCAATCAGACATTAGCCGTCTTCACCCTATGGGCAGGCAGCATCTTCCTCTATAAGAACTCACGCACAACGAATAAATACCCATACGCCTACCTTATCGCACTGATTCCTGCGCTGTTTATGACCATGGTCAGTGTAAGTTATATTTTCATTGCACCCGAAGGCTTCCACTTTGCAAGGATTGGACTGAGTTGGGTAGCATACTTGATTGCAGGAATCACCACGATAGCCATGTTAGGTGGGTTCGCATATTGGACAAAACAATCACTAAACTCTAAACACTAAACAATATGATACAATCTGCTTCTTTTGTAATCTCTAGTCCGGACGTCATGCAATGTCCGCAGACTACCATTCCTGAATATGCTTTTATTGGTCGAAGCAATGTAGGAAAGTCTTCGCTCATCAATATGCTCACACATAATCCCAAGTTAGCTAAGACCAGCCAAAAGCCGGGTAAGACGTTGCTTATCAACCACTTCCTAATTAATGCAGGTAGTGATACCCATTGGCATCTGGTCGATCTCCCAGGCTACGGTTTTGCGCAAGCGGGCAAGACACAGCGCGCTAAACTCAAGATGATGATTGAGCGTTATTGCCTACTGCGTGAGGCATTGGTTAGTTTGTTTGTATTGGTGGATTGCCGCCATGAGCCACAGCAGATAGATTTGGAGTTTATGGAATGGTTGGGCGAGAACGAGATACCCTTCTCCATCGTCTTCACCAAAGCCGACAAACTAGGTAAACAAAAGTTGGCCGCCAATGTAGAGATTTACAAGCAAAAACTCTTGGAGACATGGGTGGAGTTACCTCCTATCTTCATCACTTCGGCAGAGAAAAGTATCGGTGAATCCGAGCTTATTGCCTATATCGAGGGTATTAACCGCGATTTGACGAATCGCGGATGAGACGGTTCACTGTTAGAAGCTAGACCACTTTGTTGTTAGATCGCTTCGCTGTTAGATATTGAATGAATTTTGATATATTACATACGGATGATATACGCGTGGAGCATTGTGATGGTTCACGCCGTGGCGTGCAACAGGTGTTAGACGCCTGCCGCGAAGAACGACGTCCATATCTAGTGATCAAGGAACCAGGAACAAAGAATAAGGACATATCAGAAACGACTAATAAGACGAATCAAAATAGTCTTGACTCTTGGTTCCTGACTCCTGGTTCTACAATCCTAGTTCCCATCACTATGCTCGAGGAGGAGGTATATAAGGCTGAGATCTGCACCTACTTGGCGCGTAAGACAGGAGCACATCTCATACTACTGCGTGCGAACGATTATGGCAGCAAAGCAAAGCGGAACATGCAACGCATTATCACCCATATCCAAACTATTGCCGAGCGTACAGGTGAAACGATCACCTACGAAGAGCGCGTAGCCACAGGTGATAGTTTCCATATCCACAAAGAACTCCACACCATTCTCCCCCTCAAAGGGGAAGATGGAGGGGGACTTATTCTCCTAACCGCCAGTCGCGAATATGGATTAGACGATTGGTTGTTTGGTCCACCAGAGCAGTACGTTATCCGCAAAAGCCCAGTGCCTGTCATGCTCGTTAATCCGAGAGCCGATTTGTTCTCGCTATGCGATTAAGCACCATCCCGCAGCAAGAAAACTGCGGGGTGAGTTGTATATAATTTTATTTTTTCTTGCATATATACTATTTTTTTACTAATTTTGCACCCAAATATAAATACTATGAGAAAACAACACTTTATCGTAGCAGTGATACTGCTTATCTTCGGTTCTATGGCAATGGCGCAAGACGTCAAAGTGAAAACAGGTATTGAAGTATTGCGTGAGCGCAACTTTGATGTGCTGCAAGGCAAGCGCGTGGGACTATGTACCAACCCTACTGGTGTGGACCGTCATCTTGTTTCAACAATTGATATTCTATGGGAAGCAGACAATGTGAACCTTGTAGCATTGTACGGCCCAGAGCATGGCGTGCGTGGTAATATCTACGCAGGCGATCATGTGGATAACGAAGTAGATGCACGCACAGGCCTCAAGATGTACTCGCTCTATGGCAAGACATCTAAGCCCACCCAAGAGATGATGGATGAAATCGATGTGATGGTCTATGACATTCAGGACATCGGTTGCCGTAGTTATACCTATATCTCCACAATGGGAAATTTGATGGAGGCATGTCAGGCATATGGCAAAGAGTTGGTGGTACTAGATCGCCCCAACCCATTGGGAGGTAATAAGATCGAGGGATGCTTAGTAGAAGACGGATTTGTATCGTTTGTAAGCCGCTTTGCGATACCTTATCTCTATGGTCAGACTCCTGGTGAATTGGCATTGCATCTAAATGCACAAGCCGAAAACCCATGCAAACTGACTGTGGTAGAAATGCAAGGCTGGACACGCGATATGACCTGGGATGAAACGGGATTGGAGTGGATAGTGGCTTCGCCACACGTGCCTCACGGCAGAACTGCAATATACTATCCAGTGACAGGTATCTTTGGCGAATTCTACTACATCAATATCGGTGTGGGCTACACTATGCCTTTCGAGGTGATGGGTGCGCCATGGGTGAATGCCGATAGTTTGGCAAATGCGCTAAATGCATTGGAATTGCCAGGAGTAGTGTTCAGAGGATTGCATTACAAGCCCTATTACAGCGTCTTCAAAGGCGAGAACATACAGGGTGTGCAAGTGCATATCACCGACTATGAGAAGGCTGCGCTGAGCGAGATACAATTCTACGTGGTACAAGAGATGATGCGTCTCTGGCCAGATAAGGATTGGTTCAAACTTTGTGACCAAAAACGCTTTGGTATGTTTAACAAAGTGTGCGGTACCGACCAAATCAAAGAATTGTTTGGTCAACGCTATCGCTGGGAAGATGCTAAAGCATATTGGGATAAAGATGTGGAGAAGTATCGCGAAGCAAGTAGTAAGTATTACTTGTACGACTAATTAGACCAATAAGACTAATTAGGCTAATAAGACCAATAAGCATTATGAAAAAGTATATCGAACGATTGGCATGGGGAACAGATGCAGGTTTCTACCGATTGATTCCCGAAGAAGTATTACACCCTGCGAACGAAACGGAGGTACAAGCCTTATTAGCTCGTGCGCATAAAGAGGGTAAGCATATCACCTTCCGCGCTGCAGGTACCAGTTTGAGCGGACAAGCTATCAGCGATAGCCTATTGGTAGTGTGCGGCAAGAAATGGGAACAATACAGTGTGGGGAAAGAAGGTAAGACTATTACCTTGCAACCTGGTATCGTAGGTCAACGTGTCAATGAGATACTGAAGCCCTATGGACGCTATTTCACTCCTGACCCTGCGAGTTTGAAGTCAGCCATGGTGGGTGGTATTGTAATGAACAATGCCTCGGGCATGTGTTGCGGTACGCATGCCAATAGTTACCGCGCACTGAAATCTGTGAGAATCATTCTGCCAGATGGAACGATCTTGGACACGGGTGATCAAGAGAGCCGTGCGCAGTTTTTGATGACCCATAGTAAGTTTGTTCGCAAGATTGATGATTTGCGTATTCAAACCCAGCAAAACAAAGTGCTGTGCGATTTGATTCGCAAGAAATACTCCATCAAGAATGTCACGGGATTGACTATTCTTCCATTTGTAGAATATACCGATCCATTCGATATTATTGCCCATTTGATGGTAGGTAGCGAAGGTACATTAGCATTCCTATCCTCCATTACAATGACCACAGGCGAGATACAACCTTATAGCGCTTCTGCACTACTACTCTTCCCTACTACGAAGTTGGCATGTGAAGCCATTACCGAGATGAAGCATACGGGATTGCTATCCGCAGCGGAGTTCTTTGACCGCAAAGCGATGCGTACTGTAGAAAAGGACTTCCCAGAATTACAAGGACTTCCTGATGATGCGGGTGCTGCATTGATTCGCACTGATGCTTTGACAAAGCAAGAGTTGGCAGATAAGAACAAGACCTTGCAAGACTTGTTGCGGCATTATAATCTTTGCCAACCTGCAGCCTTCACCTCAGACCCTGTGTTGACGGGCAAGTATTGGGCAATGCGTAGCGGTATCTTCCCAGCCGTGGGCGGTACACGCGAGATTGGTACCACATGCTTGATTGAGGACATTGCTTTCCCTATTGAGCACTTGGCGCAAGCCACATTGGATCTGCAACAACTCTTCATCGAACATAATTATCCAGAAGCCGTGATTTATGGTCACGCATTGGAGGGCAATTATCACTTTATCTTGAATCAACGCTTTGACTCTCCACAAGCCATTGCACAGTACGGTGGTATGATGCGTGCAGTGGTGGACTTGGTGGTGGACAAATACCACGGTAGTCTAAAAGCTGAGCACGGCACGGGGCGCAACATGGCGCCATTCGTTCGTCGCGAGTGGGGTGATGCAGCGTATGAGTTGATGAAAGAAGTGAAGCAACTCTTTGACCCAGAGAACATCATGAACCCTGGTGTGATCTTCAACGAAGATGAGCATTCCTATATTGAGCATATCAAACCTCTGCCAGAGGTGCATGAGATGATTGACCGCTGCATCGAATGTGGTTTCTGCGAAGTGAACTGCGTAGCATGCGGATATGCGTTGTCTAGTCGTCAACGCATCATCGTACAACGCGAGTTGGCGCGATTGAACGCTTCGAGCAACAAAGCAGATCAACGTTTGGCAAAGCAACTGGAGAAAGACTTCCGCTATATTGGTCGCGACCTATGTGCGGGTGACGGACTATGCTCTACCTCCTGCCCAATCAAGATTAATGTGGGCGACTATATCCACTTGGTGCGCGAAAAAGATATGAGTGCAGCAGGCAAGCAATTAGGTTATTGGGCAGGAAAGAACTTGGCTGGTATTGGTACTGCGCTGACGGGTATTCTGGAGGTAGCCAACGTAGCTCACAACGTATTAGGCGATAAGGCTACTAGGCTATTGGGCAAGGCGATGCACTATGGTTCGGGCGGTTTGGTTCCACTGTGGACACCATCATTGCCTCGTCCTGTGCGCAAGAAGGAGAAACAGACTGCCATGGAATATGGTGCTGTAAACGGACTGAAAGGCTTGCAAGATAAGCGCGTGGTATATTTCCCATCATGCTTGAACCAACGTTTGGGTTCTGGCAATAAACCACTCATCAACGACATGACCGAGCTACTGAACAAAGCAGGATATGAAGTAATTTTCCCAGAGAAGATGGAGAATCTCTGCTGTGGTACCATATGGGAGAGTAAGGGTATGCCAGACGAGGCACAACGTAAAGCTGCCGAACTGGAGTTGGCACTGCTGAAAGCGAGCGAGAATGGTCGTTGGCCCATCTTGTGCGACCAAAGTCCATGTCTGCACCGCATGCGCCACACCATGCAACATATGAAGTTATACGAACCCGCCGAGTTCATTGACAAGTTTGTGATGAGCGAAGTGGAAATTACGCCATTGGACACCTGCGTAGCAGTACACGTAACCTGCTCTACTCGCCAGATGGGCGTAGCAGATGCGATTATACGTGTGGCTAAGGCATGTGCGAAGCATGTGCTGGTGCCAGAGGAGATAGGTTGCTGCGCATTTGCTGGTGATAAAGGATTCACAAATCCTGAGCTCAACGAATGGGCATTGCGTAAGTTGAAACCACAAGTAGAGAAAGCTGGTGCCACAATGGGTGTGAGCAACTCGCGCACCTGCGAGATAGGACTAAGCACACATTCGGGCATTGACTACTGTAGCATTGCACACCTAGTGAATATGTGCGCGGAGCGGAAGTAGAAGGCTGCGCTATTAGATGTTAGACCACTTCGTTGTTAGAAGTTAGATATGGAGATAGAAAGAAAATACTTAGTAACGAGCGACTGCTATAAGGAGTTAGCAGTGGCTCGTTATCATATTCGTCAAGGATATATATCGCGCGAAAAGACGGGCACAGTACGCGTGCGAATTACCGATGACAAAGCCTATCTTACCATCAAAGGCAAACCCGCAGCAGGACATTTCGCTCGCTACGAATGGGAAAAAGAGATTGATATGCAAGAAGCTGAAGAACTAATGAAACTGTGCCAAGGGACTGTCATAGACAAGACTCGATGGATAGTACCTGCTGAAACAGTTGACAATTTACAGTTGACAGTTGACAATTTACAGTTGACAGTTGACAATTTACAATTGATATGGGAAGTGGATGAGTTTCATGGCAAGCACGAGGGACTGGTAGTAGCAGAGATTGAGTTGGACAATGAAGAACAATCGTTTGAGATACCCGATTTTATCGGCGATGAAGTGACGCATGATCCTCGCTACTACAATGCGAATATGTGAATCAATTAAGAATTTTGAATTAATTGGAAGGCCGCGCCAATAGATTGAGCAAGAGCACCATCGGTATCTTCTCTATCGCCTATCACGAGGCATTGTTCGGCAGTTACCTTCATCTTTTCAAGCACTTTCTTCAGCACTTCGGGTGCTGGTTTCAGTCCGCCCAACTCGGGAGCAGAGACTACCCAATCAAATAAATTTTCGTTGATATTCAATGCATGCAGTTTCTCATGCGTGTGTCCATAGTCGGATAAGACGACCAAACAGATTCCTTGTTTTTTGCAGTCTGCAACAAAAGGCATCAGCCATTCCACTGGCTTATAATATCTCTGTATCACACTAACCATCAATGGCATGTAGCGGTTGAAGTACCATGTGCGCAAATCTTCGGGATTTGCGTTGCAATAGGTTGCCATTGTTTGGAAATAGGTTTGGAAGAATGTATCCTCATTGCCAAAGTACTGTCCGCGCAATTGCTTGCGTGTTTTGCGTTCAGCCAACATCAATCGCCAATCACGTGGCGCACCACATAGCATTCGCCACACCATACGTGATTTGGCATAGAGCGTGCCGTCAAGATCAAAAACAATCAGTTTATAATTCACCATTACCAAATTATGATTTGCGGCGCAAAGGTACAACAAAATTTGCAATTTACAAAATTTACAATGTATAAATTCATTTTTAGAGCGTTGATTATATAATTGAACATATTAAAGACACTTACCAAACTCTACAAATTTAGACAAAAAAGACTCCCAGAAATTCCGAGAGTCTTTTTTATTATCATCTACTTAAGCAACTACTTGCTCAATGCCAACGCTACGTTCACGGCGCAAGCTACGGTGCAACCTACCATTGGGTTGTTACCAATACCGAGGAAGCCCATCATCTCAACGTGTGCAGGAACTGAAGAAGAACCAGCGAATTGAGCGTCAGAGTGCATACGACCCAATGTATCGGTCATACCATAAGAAGCAGGACCTGCAGCCATGTTATCTGGGTGCAAAGTACGGCCTGTACCACCACCTGAAGCTACAGAGAAGTATGGCTTACCAGCCAATACGCGCTCTTTCTTATAGGTACCAGCTACTGGGTGTTGGAAACGAGTTGGGTTGGTAGAGTTACCTGTGATAGATACATCTACGTTCTCGTGCCAGAGGATAGCCACACCTTCGCGTACATCGTCAGCACCATAGCAGTTCACCTTAGCACGTGGACCGTTGCTATATGCTTTTGTCTTCACGATATTCAACTCGCCAGTAGCATAGTCAAATTGTGTTTGTACGTATGTGAAACCGTTGATACGGCTGATGATCATAGCAGCATCTTTGCCAAGACCGTTGAGGATGATACGAAGTGGTTTTTGGCGCACTTTGTTTGCCATCTCAGCAATCTTGATAGCACCCTCAGCAGCAGCGAAAGACTCGTGACCTGCCAAGAAAGCGAAGCACTCGGTCTCCTCGCGGAGCAGACGAGCTGCCAAGTTACCGTGGCCAAGACCTACGAGACGGTCGTCAGCTACAGAACCAGGGATACAGAAGGCTTGCAAACCGATACCGATAGCCTCAGCAGCGTCAGCAGCGTTCTTGCAACCTTTCTTAATAGCGATAGCGGTACCTACTACGTAAGCCCACTTAGCGTTCTCAAAGCAAATCATTTGGGTCTCCTCGCAAGTCATGTAAGGATCCAAACCGTATTGCTCGCAAATTTGATTAGCCTCTTCGATAGAAGCAATACCATGTGCGTTAAGCGCAGCGAGTACTTGTTTCTCGCGGCGATCTTGTGATTCGAATTGAACTGGACGGATCATAGTTTTACTCCTTTCTTATTATTCATGACGTGGATCAATAAATTTAACTGCGCCTTGCTCCTCGGTAGTACGGCCATAAGTACCGGTAACCTTCTTCAAAGCCTCTTCTGCTGGAACACCCTTCTTGATAGCATCCATGAATTTGCCCATGTGAACGAACTCATAGCCGCAAGTCTCGTTGTCAGCATCCAAGTATTGCTTGGTGATGTAACCCTCGGTCAATTGGAGGTAGCGTGAACCTTTAGCCTTGGTAGCGAACAATGTACCTGTTTGGCTAACGAGACCCTTACCCAAGTCCTCAAGACCAGCGCCGATTGGCAAACCGCCCTCAGAGAAAGCAGATTGGGTACGACCGTAAACGATTTGGAGGAAGAGCTCGCGCATTGCAGTGTTGATAGCGTCGCACACGAGGTCGGTATTGAGTGCCTCGAGGATAGTCTTGCCCACGAGGATCTCGCTCGCCATAGCAGCAGAGTGAGTCATACCAGAGCAACCGATAGTCTCGATGAGAGCCTCCTCGATGATACCGTTCTTAACGTTCAAACTGAGTTTGCATGCACCTTGTTGTGGAGCACACCAACCGATACCGTGAGTCATACCAGAGATGTCAGCGATCTCTTTAGCTTTCACCCACTTACCCTCTTCTGGGATTGGAGCTGGACCGTGGTTAGGTCCTTTAGCTACTTGGCACATTTCCTGTACCTCTTTGCTGTAAATCATAATTCTTGTTAGTTTATTAGTTAAATTGTTTCAAAGTTTCAGGGTTTCATTGAAATAGCGCAACGCATGTGGAATATTGAAACTCTTTTACCCACAAAAACAGAGTTTACGCAATTTCGGGTGCAAAAGTACAAAAAAGTTTGGATATATGCAAATAAAATCGAATATTTTGCTAAATCAGTTTGTTTTCATAGATTCCTTTGACTCTTTTAGAGAATGATCGGAGGTATGCTAAATATGCTGTTTCTTAAGATTCTGTTCCTTTGTACCTTGTATTTAAGCGCACTGCTAAAGACCAACGAAGAACCAAAGAAGGAATAATCGTTCGAGTCCTGTGGACGAGATAAGAACCAAGGAACGACCAAAGAACTCCCAAACGTAAAAAAGTACTTTTATTAAGATTGCCGTCTCTTTTACTTCTCTTATACCTTCCCCTGTTTCACCGACCGATGACCGAGAGACGACCGAGAGAACTCCGACTCAACTCCCTGCCTCCAAAAAAGCACTTTTCTTAAGATTGGCTTCCTAAAAAAGTTTCCAACCATCCTAAAAAAGTTGACTAATTTACTAAAACGGTTGACTACATTCCTAAAATAGTTGCCTACCCTCCAAACAAAAAAATCGCCCCAAAACTGCATTTTTCTTGCACAATCCAAAATAATTCACTACCTTTGCTACCGAAAATTACATTGTATAACCCATTGTATTACTATAAGGTTATTCTAAAGATATTAGTCAATCTTCTTGACAAAACAAGACATACTGATTGGGCTCCAATTGCCCATAATAATGCTACTACTGCCATAGGGCAAACCAATGAGGTTTATTCTTAACTTAATTGGTAATATTAAGATTAATTTTGATAATGCTTTTCGTGTGGTTATAAGTCATAGCCGAACAATAGTATATGTACTATTTTATGCTTTATGCTAGAATCTTTAGTGATAGTCATCTAAAGGATTATTCTAGTAGTATTAAATTATTCCAAGCCATTGCTTGTGATACTTATTTTGGCATATGTGCCAACAATAATAGTTTTCCAAAACTATTGATAATATTAATGATACGCATATACCATATCTGTAATACGAGTAGATGTCGTGTATCGCTCCAGTGAGTATCTAGTTACAGATAGCGTTATCATAGTAGCGAAAATTTATAAATCATTAAATTTAAATAAATGATGATTCAAATACACCTAATTTTCACATGTAATCGTTACGAGGTAACATTACATGGTTCTGTTCAAAACTCAAAGTTGAACACAGTACTAACAAACAGAATTAATACTTTAAGGCGAATTAGGCAGGTAGATGAACCTACCCCTATTCAGACAGACAAAGAGATTGTTCTTATCATTTGTCAAACATTTCATGAATTTGGTATGGACATTGCTCATATTGATTATGGCGAAGATATCGTATATTCTATTGGTACTTACATAAGCCAGATCACATATTATATTACTATTCAAAATGATATTGTAGAATAAGCCCGCCTCTAACAGACACATGACATTATGTGTCGAGAGACAATACTTTGGATAATAAATCTCAAGTATTGTCTCTTTTGGTTTGTTTTCTATTCTAAAATCGGTACTGATTGCAAAAAAACTTGCTCAATTCAAAATAATTCACTACCTTTGCAGTCGGATTATAAAAATCCAATTATATTGACATATAAATATAGCGTTTGCTATTGTTCTATTCGCGTTGAAAAGTAGGAAATTTCAAAAGAAAGGAATACGAACAAGTCGGCAAGCGTCCGCGTTTGGCGTGGGCGTGACTTGTTTCTTTCTAGGCAATTCCTACTGCCACAACGCGAGCAAGTCTAAGCTCACGCTTTTTATGTCTGCAAGCCTTGCAAAAGTTTGGAGAAATAAAAAATTCTCACTACCTTTGCAGCCAATTTGTAAAAATGTACTATCATGAAACATCAAGCCACACATACCCTATTCTTTAGCAAAGAACTTCCACGAGAATTGCGATTGAATTCTGACTTGGGGTGTTATATTTATGTGGAAAGCCAATATAACCAAGAAGCCAATTCCGTTATTACAGAAAATATAGAGGAATTTCAAAAGACACTTAAAAGATTTTTCTATTATCCTCAAGTAGCCCAAAAGGTTTTACAAAAAGAAATTATAGAGTACAATGTACCTACTTTAGATTACCAATCCAAAGAAGATATTGCCACACCATTATTATTCAGCCATCTCTATGCCCCCTATCTGTTAAACCATAGAGATATCATTCTCCAGCCAGGCTTGATGTGGCATGCTTACAAAGAAGAATTAAATGCAGATGAAAAAGAACTTGTTAATGAGGGTTACATACCTTATTTTTACCAACCATTCATTAATACTTCTTACTTAGGGATTGTACATACCCTAAAAACCATACAAGATGATATTGATTGCGAATGGGAAGATGAACCACTAGTAATGTATTCGGCAACAAGAAGTCTCGGATTTGAAGAAGATTATAATCCTCAAGACAATGCAGACCAAAATTTTGAAGACGAAACATTATATGATTTGCTCAATGAAGTTCGAACTAAAATAGAACAATTACGCCTATATGGAGTAGAGGAATATGTACTTAAACAATTGGTAGAGCCAAAGTACAAGCTTAGTCGTTTGCATATCACAAAAGATTATCGCATATTTTTGCCTGACTACAATAACATAGAAATACAAATGACACCTCTACCAAAAGCAGTTTATTTGTTGTTTCTCAACCATCCAGAAGGTATCCTGTTCAAAAATCTACCCGATTATCGCCAAGAATTAGAAACGATATATTATGCAATTACGCACCGCCTTGATGATGAAAAAATAAAAGAGAGCATTTTGCGAGTAACTGATCCAACAGATAACTCTATCAATGAAAAATGTTCGCGCATACGCGAAGCTTTTCTATCTCATTTTACAGAAGACTTAGCAAAAAATTATTATATTACAGGACATAAATTTTCACCCAAACGAATCACTTTACCAAGAGATTTCGTGGAATCAAATCAGGATTAATCCTTAATACATTAGTAAGGTTACCAACAATAAAAAATAACTAACGGAGTGTGCCGAAAATCCGCCAAAGAGTAGGCAAAGAAAATCATAAATATCATGTCATTTGTTGAAGCAGTAAAAACATGTTTAGTAGAAAAGTATTGCACTTTTTCAGGTCGTGCCACCCGTTCTGAGTTCTGGTGGTTCCAATTGTTTACATTTTTAGCGGAGTTTATTAGTGTAGGTGTCTGTGCACTTATAGCGGAGAGTTTAGATTCGGAAGGTATAATTATCATACCTATTCTTATCTGTATTCTTTTACTGATACCAAACTTTTCTGTTATTGTAAGAAGATTACACGATGTTGGTAAAAGCGGTTGGTTTCTTTTAATAGGTTTAATACCTTATGTAGGAGCATTTATATTATTCATCAAATATCTATCTCCTTCTGTTGAGACTCCTTTGGATGAGACTGAATAATTTATAACGCAATTACGGAAATAGATGTCATATTCACACTATCTCATTTTATTGAGGATTTAGAAAAGAAGACTATATTACGGGGCGTAAATCTTATCTGATTGAATGTCTTATATAGAGAACTATTTACTTTGGAACAATAATAACTCCTATGAATCGTAGAACAATTATTATTTTGTCATGCGTAGTCTATGTTGCTGCTATGACTAGTATGTTTCACTTTGTTGAAAAATATATAGAATATAAAAACAATAAATTATATCAGGAGATTACTGATTTCTTTTATGAAGTTTTTGAAGGTGAAGAATATGGAGGAACATACATTGATATAATTTACACAAACAAAAATATAGATTATAAAAAAGTAGATATTCCTTCTAAAATGCCTTCAATCATCCATAATGGACAAGTGTGCAATATAGACGGAAGTGAAGAATGGGATGAAAAATATGGTGATATTATTAAGTTGTATTCATTAGATATAGATCAAGAATATACTAAAAGTAATGAAGGATGGAGATTGGCACAAATTCGATTTAATCCCGAAAATAAATCTGAAATTATATTAACAGAATTATGTCCATATGCTATTGGTTATACAAGAAATTGGGATGTCCCCAACATCAATACTATTACATCAGATGTTCTTGAAAGCATGACAACTGGTTCTCAAAAGGGAATATGGGGGACACTCAAACAAGAGTATCTAACAACAATCATTAGCAAAATCAAATCTTACAAAAATAAATATTACTATATAGGAATAGAACAATCTTCTTTTGTTAAAAGTCAGCAATTATTTAATTCTGGAGGTGGATACTACTTCGGTAATGAACACTATTTTAGAGAAGGAGGATGGTTATCAGGAAATGGGTGGAGATGTTATTTTGCACAAACTCAACCATATATTATTTCTATTAGAGAAAAAGATGGAGATCCTATGCATAGAAATAAAATATCATTGCAAATAGTATATTCGATTTTGATAACAATATTGTTTCTATTGAGCATAATCCCTCTTTGGTTGAAAGAAAGACAATTCCAAAAAATAAGCAACGAGAATTTATATGAGGTTTTATGTAGAGTATGTCATCCCTCTAGGTTTGCTTTTACTAAAAACTATAATAAAGATAAGGTTGATCTAGCGAATGATATTTTCAAAAGAATACAAAATATTTCTCCAGATAATTTAGAATTACTTCGTATTATTGAAGTTGAAGCTAAGGAAAAATTAGGAATAAAAATCATAGATAATGAATTATTGGATGTTTTGAAAAAGAAAGTTAATCCCAAGCAATTTGTACATCCATATAATCCAGAGAAGTTAGAATTAGCAAATGATTTATATAATAGATTGCTTAAGGATGATTTAACTTATAGCGAATATATTGATATAAGAAAAAAAGCAAATATATTATCTAATAAAACTAACGAAAATGAAACAAATATTGAATATGCTACAGAAGATGAATCTGTTTAAGAAATTAGTTGTATTCATATTATTACTCTCTTTCTTCCCAACTAATCTGTTTGCTGGAATCGATTATTCTAAATATGATACTATATTCCTTAGTGAAGGAGAAGAAGTCTTAAAGTGCACTCTCGGGGCTATTACTTGTTTTTTAGTATATTTCATTTTGCATAAATCTATATATAAAAATGCAGAAAATAAACCAAGTTGCTTTATTGTATTATTCCACTCCTTATTGCTACTTGGAGGAGTTGTACTATTAATACCGTTAGTCTCATATCTGCAATTTTTTGTGGTCGGCATTTTAATGCCAATAGCTCTTGTTGTTGGCTTAATATTATGGATATTTGGGTTCTTTAATAAAGATTAAAAATAACACACTCAGTTATGATTAAATTTTAAATCTTATGGATGCAGTTGACATAATACTTTTCATAATATTTGTTGTATCCTCCATAATCGGGGGGGGGAATACTTGTTTTATATGGAATCATTTTGGATGCCTTTAAAAGTGATTATATGTGGGAATTATCGCAATTTTTGTTCTAATTATTCTTGTATTAGTAGGACGCTATCTATATTGAATAAAGGCTTATGTTTTCGCAAAAAATGCATGAAATATATAGTAATAAAGAACGTTTATTTGTCTCATTTTTAACTACTAAAAAATACAATAACCATGAAGAAATTTATTTTTAGTCCAATATTAATAATTATTAGCATAATATCCGGCTGTTCTTTTGATCACAAGGATAATAGTGACGGAGAAAAAACAATTTTAACGTTACCAACTGAAAATTGTGATTGTTGTGGTACTCTATTTGAGCACAATAGTATCCATTACAAAATTATCACTTCAAATAGTGTTGAGATTATTCAAAACACTCTTCACGAATCAATTACAGATAATATTGTAATCCCTGACACAATTAGTTATCAAGGTTCCACTTACAAAGTTGTTAGTATTGGATCTAGAGCCTTCGAAGATTGTTTTAACATAAAATGCTTTAAAATCCCCTCTACTATAACAAACATTGGAGATCGTGCTTTTGGGGGATGTTCTGCTCTTACTTCAATTACAATTCCAGATAGTGTAATTAATATTGGAGAGTTTGCGTTCTATAACTGCAAATCTTTAAAATTTGTCATTCTTCCTAATTGTATTAAAAGTATTGGGAAATTTGCGTTTATGGATACAAAATGGTATAATGAATTACCTCAGGGACCTATCTATATTAATGATATATTATACGATTATAAGGGCAAAATACCTGCTGACATGTCTTTGGTTATAAAAGAAGGTACTACGCATATTTGTGAAGCAGCACTATACGGGCAGTCATCACTTACTACACTAAATCTCCCATATAGTGTAAAAAGTATTGGACTTCACGCCTTTAATGATACAAAATGGTATTACAGCCAGCCTGATGGAGCTATTTATGTTAATAATATATTATACGATTATAAGGGTAAAATGCCTACTTATAAAACCAAATTCGTTGTTAAAGAAGGGACTATTAGTATTTGCGGTGGGGCATTTTCTACTTGCGAATCATTAAAAACAATTACTATTCCCAAAAGTGTAGCAGACATTGGTCAATTCCCTTTTTCTAGTTGCACATCTTTAACTAAAATTCAAGTAAAAAATGGCAATCCCATATATGATAGTCGCAATAAATGCAATGCTATAATACATACAGCTACTAATACTTTGGTTGCAGGGTGTAAAAATACTATTATTCCAAATACCGTAACAAGCATTGGTGAATATGCATTTGCTTCCATTTTCCACCTTAACTCTATAATAATTCCCGAGGGTGTTACTAGTATCGGAGCGTATGCTTTTATGCACTGTTCTTCCCTTTCATTCGTTAAACTTCCTAAGACTTTAGTTTGTATTGGACAGGGAACTTTTTCTTTTTGTGAATCACTTAAATCTATTGTCGTTCCTAATAATGTGACCAGCATAGAAGAATATGCTTTTAATTATTGCACTTCTCTTGAATCAATTTCAATACCTAATAGTGTAAATTATATTGGTCCGGAGGCTTTTAGACAATGTTTGTCCCTAAAATCTATTTATTATGATGGAACTATCTCCGATTGGAAAAAATTAAATGTAGATAATATACCTTTCCTATGCCAAGTGCATTGCAATGATGGTACTTTAGGTTCTATTGAATATATAATGCAAAAATATCAATAATGAAGTACTTTTTGTTTCAAAAGACAAACGAAACAATGAAAACTAAACTAAAAAAGCAATTATACAAACTATTGATAACCATTTTGGTGGCTATAGCAATAGTTATATCCTTTCGATTAGGGTTATTTACTCCGCACCACAATTTAGCGCAACGCCCTGACATTCTTTATCGAATAGTTGATGTTAAACTGCCAGACACACTCCGTACAGAACAATATGACAACCTTGATCGCACTGCAAGTAGCTTTGATTGTTTTGATTGTATTATCACTTTCAAATACACTTTATCTGACAGCACTATTACTGAATTGGATTATTTATCTCAGCACAACGAGAATTGGGAGAAAAAGCAAACAACTCTCTCCCAAGAAGAGTATGTAGATACTCATAGAACTTACTACTGCTATACGAAAGAGGGTTTGTTATATAACATTGTTTGTGTAATATACAATGACCACGCCAAAGTGGAGTATTCTATTGATGAACTGGAAGGTGTATATCTATTCCTATCGTTATTGGCATTGTTAGCGATTGTTGCTTCAATACAAATCTTGCGCCTCATTATTATGGGTGTAAAATTACTCAAAAATCACCACACTAATCCCCTACAACAATGAAACTCCTACTAATCCTCCCTGTCGCTCTTCTTTTAACAGTCACATCTTGCACCAAACAAGTAGCATCTTCTGAGCAAGACAACATAACCGACTCCACGCTAACTCACATCTTCCATGCCACATTAGATAGTACGCGCATAATTATGGAAGTGAAGGATGATATTCTCCAACTGATTGATACGATGCAATGCCATGTGGAACATCACCCAGATATAAACATTCGAATTGGCGCAAAGAGTTTGGCTAGCACCTTATTGCAACTGATGATGGATGAAACTATCAACACTCCAGAAGAAGTAACATTTACTATTGACACACTACTAATGCCATTTACCAATGTAATAACTACTTGGTATTACGATACAACAGCAATAGAAACATTAGGTTATTCATGCCTGAATCAAACCGTAATAAAGTATGAAGAGTATGACGACGCGAACCATGTTAGCATTCTTGATGTAGTCTTATCGCCCGAAAATGATTTTATGACACTTACACTACCTGACGATCCTGTTGTATTTGTAGCTATTGCTTTTTCAAAAGGCATAGACGATATAAATGGTGCATCATTTGGAAGGGAGGACGCTTTGGAGATTCAATCTGAAGAATCTATCAGCGAAAAAGTGTATTTTGGGCAAGATATGGTAGATGCCATGTTGTCACATGATGTGATGTATATTGCATATACAGAAACCGATCCTGCAAAGACCAAAAATGAAAATTTCCACTCTTGTATGGTATTGTTAGATAAATTCCAACAGCAATACAAATCTGTTAAAAGCAAACCCATAAAACAATAAATTCCGATACGCAAAACAAAACCTTCGGCACAACCTTCGGTACAAAGAAAAAAATAATGAAAAAAACACTCAATCGGGAGGCGTTGGTAATCAACACCTTCCGATTGCTTTAAGCGTCTTTTTATAGCAATGTTTACAAATCTTCGGCACAAAACCCCTTCCGTGCCGAAGATTTTTGCAGCATTATTATAGAGACACGTTTATAGAAAGCCACCGAAAGCCCACAGAAGTCCTAGAGATGTCTTTCTTTTATTCTATGCTTGCGCTTATTCCTCAGAGTGGGGAATCTTCTCTTTATCTCGGTCGGCTTGGTCTCCCCGACCGCCTTCCCTTTTCGAAGCCAAAAGTCAATTGGCTTCTCCACACTCGGAGTGCGTTCCGTCGCACTCCTTCAGGTCACGAAACTTACAACTGATTTCTTACTAACTCAACTCACTTCTCCTATACCAAAGGTATACCAAGGGTATACAAAAGGCAGGCAAGTTTTCCAGACTATACCAAAAATGCAGCAAATATGCAATTTGTTGCAAAAACATTTGGACACATCAAATATTTTCACTACCTTTGCAGTCGAAATGTCGCAATTTATGTATGAATATGCGACAAATACAATAATAATAAGATATGGAATCGGTTGAGAATAAGATAATTAGCAAAATGAAAAAATGCGGACGTGGTTCTGTGTTTTTTATAAATGACTTTCTTGCTTACGGAACACGCTCCGCCGTTAGCAAATCCTTGGAACGTATGGTGCTACAAGGAAGTATTATTCGTGCTGCTAGAGGCATCTATTGCTATCCAAAGTTAGAAAAAGTATATGGATTGGGGGTTATTGCGCCATCGTGTGAAGATATTGCACTAGCTGTAGCCAAACGAGATGGAGCGCAAATCGTACCATCCGGAGCGTTTGCACAATACCAATTGGGACTAACCCAACAAATGCCTCTCAACTATCACTATCTCACAAATGGCACTTCGCGTACAATCACCATAGATGATGTGCGAACCATTACTTTTCATCATGCATCGCCACGGTACTTTGCGTTTCAGACTAGATTGGCGCAACTCATAACCACAGCACTCAAGGATTGGAAGATTGAGAAATTATCAACCGAGCAACTTCAAGTACTTAAAAATACGCTCAACAGCAATACTCGTATTCCTGTATCCGATTTGAAATTAATGCCTACTGCCACCAGAGAATTAATACTGAGTCTATATGAATAAGTTTTTGACACTAACCAAAGAACAACGTGCTGCCGTATTTGAGAGAGTGGGAGCAAGTGTTGGTTTGCCTATGCAAGCTGTAGAGAAGGATTTTTGGGTTACAGTTATTTTACAAGCAGTATTCTCACTACCAGTGGCTCAACACTTGATATTCAAAGGTGGTACATCGCTAAGCAAAGCATGGGGACTGATTAGTCGGTTCTCTGAAGATATTGACTTGGCGGTCAATCCTATGGCATTAGGAGCAGCAGAAGGCGATTTGACAAAGAAACAGATAAAGAAACTTCGCAAAGCATCTTCTCTATTCGTTAGCGAGCAGCTAACACCTATGCTATGCGCTAAGATCAACGAAATGGGAATGTCTGCTTTCTTAAACATCGAAGCGCAACCTAATGGCGAAGGAGATAATACATATCCCGAACCAAGACAAATATACATACGCTATCAGTCTGTTTTTGAAAAACCATTGACCTATCTGCGTCCAGACGTGGTGTTAGAAGTCAGTGCACGCTCCCTGATAGAACCAGCCATGCCAACGCATGTGAGTTGTATATTAGCAGATTATATACCTATACAATCCGCCTGTGATGCTGTTGTGCACACCGCCATTCCAGCCAAGACAATGGTAGAGAAAATGTTCCTTTTGCACGAACTTTTTAGCGTACCAGGGCATGGCACGCGAGCAGAACGCAAGAGCCGACATCTATATGACTTATACCAAATGATGCAGCAGGATTTTGCTCAAGAGGCAATAACCAATGATGCATTGTGGGAAAGTATTCGCCATCATCGCGAGGTGTTTACTTCGGTGCAAGGAGTAGATTATTCAGGCGACGTGCGCCAACGGATATGTCTGTTGCCTCGCGAAGATATCGTTGCTATATGGCAAAGTGACTACGAAACGATGCGCAGTTCTATGATTCACGGCTCTGCTCCTACATGGGATGAGTTGATTGAGCAGATAACAATCCTGCAAAATAAAACACGAAAGAAATTAGAAGAATAAGACATATCGTTGCTAATCTTCGGCACGGATAAACTTTTTTCTCTTAAAGCCCACCAATAGCCCAAATCTATGACATAAATAGGCAATCGTGGTCGCGAAGTGGTCGCGAAGTCCGCGGGGAACTTCTTGTACATTGTGCTTACACGCAAAAATATGTAAGCATTTGGTTATTTCGTTTATTTTTTGTACCTTTGCAGCGAAATAATTTAGAATTTAGAATTATGAATTATGAATTAAGTAATTTTACATTTTTGCTGACCATGAAAAATAGTTTATTATTCGTATTGCTAATCGCTTGTGTGGCTTGCTGCCCAAAGGCAAAACAAGCCATTGAACCTAGTCAAGTAATCGTAACATCCTACCCCTCCAGCATTGGAGAGGCGGGTGTAGCAGTCTATCTACCAGAAGGATATGCCACTTCCGAGAAGGATTATCCTGTGTTGTATTTATTGCACGGCAGCGGTGATGATGAGACAGGTTGGATAACCAAAGGTAAAGCCAAAGCTATCCTCGACTCGCTTATTACCAATAATTTGTGCCAGCAGATGATTGTCGTTATGCCCAACGGTTATCTTGAGCAAACAGGCAAGCACTACCCAGCGGAGACACGCCTCTGGATGGAAAGCACCTTCGAGGAGAACTTCAGCCAACTCATTGCGTGGACTGAGGCACACTATCGCACCATCAATGACAAACAGCACCGCGCTATAGCAGGTTTGTCCATGGGTGGATTTCACACCATGCATACGGCTGCTTTGCTCAACCAATCATTTGACTATGTGGGTATCTTCTCTGCGCTATATGTGCCTCACACCAAGCAGCCACATTCTGAGCGAATCATTGAGATGAGTGCATTGGCCTTGTCCGATAAACCTGCTTACCAACAAACGGAGGCGCTGCTAGCGCAGCAGTTTGCCTGCCCTCCACAACTCTATTGGATTGCATGCGGTGTGGACGACTTCCTCTACCAAGACAATGTAGTGTATCGCCAATATCTGGATGAGAAGCAATATCCATATGAGTACCATGAATCAGCTGGCGGACACTCATGGGAAAACTGGATCGACTACCTTACCATTTTTGCGCAACGACTATTCTAATTTTGAATTAAGAATTAAATTATAAAAACATGAAAAAGACCCTATTGACATCACTATTTGTGATGATTGTAGCGCTATGCAGCGCAGCAGAGCCTTATTTTCGTGCCACATGGGTGAGCACAGTAGCTAACATTGATTTCCCAACCAAGGCGGCTATCGGCAACTATGAGCAACAAAAGGCGGACATGATAGCTATGTTGGACGAGTTTCAAAAAATGAACCTGAATGCTATCGTGTATCAAGTTCGTCCAACTGCGGATGCCCTCTATCCATCTGAGTTGGAGCCATGGAGCCACTGGTTGACTGGTAAACAAGGTGAGGCTGCAACCTATGACCCATTGGAGTTCGTATGCACAGAAGCGCATAAGCGCGGTATTGATGTACACGTATGGATCAATCCTTACCGTGTGACTCTCCCTGCGATGAATATTGAAGATTTAGCACCAAACCACATGTATCACAAGCACCCTGAGTGGTTTGTGAAATATGGCAAACAATGGTACTATGCACCACATTTGCAAGAGACACGCGACTTCTTGTGTAAAGTGGTAGCTGACCTTGTAACTCGTTATGATATCCAAGCCATTCACATGGATGACTACTTCTATCCTTATCCTATCTCTGGTGAGGAGTTTCCTGATGCAGAGGCCTTTGCGGCTGATCCACGCGGATTTGATAATGTAGGCGATTGGCGTCGTGATAATGTGAATAAGGCTATTGAGCAAGTACATAACACTATCATGGGTATCAAACCTCATGTACAGTTTGGTATCTCTCCATTTGGTATCTGGCGCAACAAGGTGAACGATCCACGCGGAAGTGAGACCAATGGACTCCAAAACTACGACCAACTCTATGCCGATATCCTTCTTTGGATGGAGAAAGGTTGGATTGACTATGTAGTACCTCAACTCTATTGGGAGATTGGCAAGAAAGTGGCTGATTATAAGACGCTAGCATATTGGTGGGCTCAACATGCTTCGGACAAATGCCGCGTATATATTGGTATGGCACCTTACCATATGGGTAATCCTAAGATGGCTGCGGCTTGGAACGAGGGCAACGAGATTTGCCGTCAGTTGCGTCTGAATCGTAGCATTCCTGGTATTACAGGCGAATGCTATTTCCCAGCGAATGTAATACTAAAGAATCACCACAATATAGCGGATAGTCTCAAGCAAGTATTCTATCCAACCTATGTTTCTGCTCCAAGAAAGTAATTCATCAAACAGATAAAAATGGAGCGAGTCTTCGCTCCATTTTTAATAATTAGACTATGGAAATCATTATTGCATCTATTAGCGGAATCCTCCTGGCAGTAGCAGTAGGAGCGTTGGTATATTGGCTTATGCGCCAACAACTTACTCATGTTCATCAACAACTTACTACTGCTGAGCAAACGCTGACCGAAGAACAAACAAAAGTACAAGAAGCCAAACTCCTTCTTTCGCAAAAAGAACTCGAACTCAAGTACGAGAAAGAAAAGAACGAGGCTATTCGCCAACAAGCCGATGAGAAATTGGCGGAACAAATCAAGTTTCTTCAAGCGGAACTTACCAACACTACCCAAAAACTCCTAGACATACGCAGCGAGAAGTTGGAACAAACCAACCGCACCCAGATGTCCTCCATCATTGATCCTCTCAAAGAGACCATCTCTAAATTAGAGAAAGAGATGAAGGACACCCAAACACAACATGGGAATACTACCACTCGTCTTGAGCAGAGTATCAAAAATCTTGTAGAAAAGACCGAATCTATCGGAACTCGAGCAGATCGATTGGTAGAAACCCTACTCTATCAACCTAAATCGCAAGGCGATTGGGGCGAATTGGTAGTGAAGGAGATGTTGGAGAGTCAGGGACTTAAAGAGGGTATTCACTATGTCTATCAACCCACTTTGCGCGATGAAAAGGGGCAAACATTGCGCAACGAAGAGACGAATAAGATCATGCGCCCTGATTTTATCCTGCACTTAGATGATAAGGAAGATGTGATCATCGACTCTAAGATGACTATCACCTCTTATGATAATTATGTCCATGCTAAGACCGACGATGAGCGCGAACTATATGCCAAGGAGATCTTGACTAGCATTCATAATCATATCAACGAACTACGCCGTGCTAACTATGCTGCGTATATCGAAAATGGCAGAAAATCAGCCGATTTCGTGTTTATGTTTATCCCTAATGAGGGCGCCATGCAAGTGGCTATGGCACATGAGAAGAATCTCTGGCGCGACACCTTCCTCAAAGATCGTATCTTTATTGTCAGCGAGATGAATCTGTATGCAGCGCTACGCATTGTGAATGTGACTTGGCGTCAGATAGAGCAAAATAAGAGTTACGCTAAAGTATTCCAGACCGTAGGGTTGCTACTCGATAGATTAAACGGTTTCATCGAGAAATTTGGCAAAGTAGAGAAGAGTCTGCAACAAGCCACCAAAGCATATGAAGAAGCCAACCATCAGTTGATGATTGGCTCCCGCAGTGTACTCGATACAGGCTATCGCTTACGTGATATGGGCGTTAAGACCAAGAAAGCGCTACCCGAATCGTATATGGACGAATCCTCAAACGATGACATCGCTTAAATGTATCATTGAGCGCTTTGCTTCACCCAAATAAGTTTGCTGGTATCATAGCCACGACGATCGGCTTCGGCTAGAATGAGCGATTTGGTGGCATCATCCAATACGGGTGTACGTGATAGAATCCACAGATATTTGTCAGTACTACCGCCCACCAACACATATTGGTAGTCTTCATCTAACATCATAATGCGGTAATCACTGAAAAATGGACCGAAGAAGGAAACACGTAGCAAGCCCGGAACATCTGTCGTTTTAGCGATACCCTTAGCATCTTTTGCGCGTCCATCTTTAATGCCCGTGTTCAAGACATCAATTTTGCCATCATCGCGCAAGGTATAGCGCGCCATCGCATAGTCCAAACCTCGTTCAAAACTGTGATCGAATTTAGCGATCTCATACCAACTACCTAGGTAGCGATCCAAATCTACTGATTTTACAGTACTGTTGTCAACATCAGATGCATCGCATGCTGAAAACAGGCCGACAACACAAGCCATTAGGAAAAATCTTTTCATAGTTGTTTAGTTTTTTAAGTTAAAGTGATATATTATAGACAATCCTCGCTGGGATTGGGTTATAGGTCTTGATAGACATACTGCATGAATGGAACACTAGCAGCCATATGTGAGCCATAGTGGTTATAATCGTAGGTTTTCCCGCTTTCATCAGGCATCTGCTCTTGTAGGTTGATTGTATTCAGCATAGGAACAACCTCATCATCCAAACTATGGAGGAAATAGGCAGGTGATTGCAAATCATACCCCACATTGCTATTCCGTAGCAATAGCTTATAGAGCATATCTGCTTGCGGACTATCTAGTCTTAGCGCATCTCCCGTCATCAATTCGCTCATGATTGTAGAGCCCATTAGGTGATTAATCTCACTGACCGTGTATTCTTTTGACAATATCCAATCCTCATAATTAGATAATAGCGGTTCTAGAAAAAAGTCTTCTAATTCAACCTCCATATCATACGCATCGCTCAACCCCATGACAATCATCGGAATAGCAGCAGGAATACCCATCTCATCACGTTCCATACTATATAGATATGTGCCTGCAGGATCATACGGACCTGCACCTGCATAGAGTTTGCGTACAATCCATGTGCTATCTAACTCTTCCAGCATCCGTGTCACACCCAATGCCACAGCCCCACCCTGTGAATAGCCCGTTACAACCACATCTATCGGATATGAGTAGCCATAATACTCCAAGAGTTCAGGCATACAATTCAGCAAGTCCACTGCCGTTTGTGCAGCACTACGCCAATGCAGATAAGGGTGTACTTCATCGCGCGAGAGGCCATAGCCCACATAGTCGGGCATAATCACCGCATAGCCCTTCATGGCGTAAACACTTTCCATCGAAAGCATATTGCTTGGTAGTTCTGAATCCGCAGTCATGGTGTAGTGATTAGCAATGACAATTCCATTCAAATAACGGCGTTTGGGCAAGTACACGCGTCCAGAAACCAACAACGAGTCTCCTTGTGGATCCGTACTCCAGTATGCCACTGGGAAGGTGACATAATGCTTGTGGGTATTGCGATATAGCTTTACCATAAGTTTGTACACGCTCTCATCGGAGAAGTGTTCGCGTTGTAATTGTTTGAGTGTGTGTTGCCACATGGCATTACCATCAAGAGCAGAACGCACAATATTACCGCCACAATCTTTATTTGGAATAGCCGGTAATGCTGCCGTGTCCAGCGGAGTCAACATCACATAATCATTTGCCTGCAATGCTATCGTAGCGCAGAAAGCAAACGTGAAGATAAAAAAAGTAGACTTGTGTTTCATTGTCGTAAAAAAATTAGTTAAGGTTAATAGGTTTAATGGTTGGTTTGTTTAAAGAGACACAAAAACCGTGCAAAAGTTGTAAATAAATTTTCGTATTTGCAAAAATTGTTGTAATTTTGTGCGCAATATAACTAAAACAATGAAATATCCAATTATTTTTCTAGGTATAGCAGCACTACTAACTGCTTGCCAAGCTAAGCCCAAACAAGTTATGATTAGTGACACAACTATCCAAGCAAGTATCGAGGCTATCGCCACAGCGCATCCCGAAGCTGACGTAGCCCTTGTCACACGCGGCGTAGAACAAGTGGCTACCCTATGGCAAGAGAATGATGGTTCTGAAGCTGATTTTCAAGATTTTGTTTGTGATTCGTATGCAGGAACTTGCGAAGAAAAACAAATGCTTTACAATCGTTTGGCGTATATCATTGAGCAATGCAATCAGAGTGCCGACATGCTAAATAATACGCTACAAGAACCTACCACCCTTCTTGGAAAAGGTGAGCCGACACAAGTGGATTGGATTATCAGTGGATATAGTCCAATGGCACACTTCGCTGAGGATATGTTTGCCAATAAAATTGCTCATATCTGCGTGCTGAACTTCCCACACTACTCACTTGAAGAAAAAAACACCTTAGGCAAAGATTGGCCCCGCCAAGAATGGGCATATGCGCGTTTAGGCGATGTATTCACCGACCGCGTGCCAGGCAATGTGATAGCTACCTATTCGCAGGCACTCAGCCAAGCGGAGAACTATATTGCAGGCTACAACATTATGATGCATTGCCTGCGCAACGAACAAGGCAAGCAACTGTGGCAAGAACCAATGGCATTGCTCTCGCATTGGAATCTGCGCGATGAACTCAAGTCCAACTATGTTGCAGGCGATGAGGCAATGAGGCGATTAGGCAAGGAAAAGCAAGAGTTGATATACCAAGTAATGCTCCGCATCATTCGACAAGAGATACCCAATTGCGTTATCAACAACGATCAATTGCTTTGGTGTCCTACTACGAATATTGTAAGCGGAAATCCCAACTCAAATATCAGACTCAAGGTAGATGTTAGTCGCGAACCAGATACGCGTTATCAACAGATTATCAATATCTTCCACGCCTTGCAATCCATCGATGCTTACCGCCCTGATGCGCCATCGCATGTGCTTCGCACTTTCAACGAAGACTTGCAGATTCCTTTTGAAGAAATCGAAGCACTCTTCACCCAACTTATCCAATCGGACGAGGTGAAGCAAGTGGCTGCAATAATCCGTGAGCGCTTAGGGCGTGACTTGCGTCCTTATGACATATGGTACGACGGATTCAAGAGCCGTAGCAATATCTCCGAAGATGTGCTAACCGCTGAAACTCAAATGCGTTATCCCGATGCCAAAGCCTTCGAGAAAGATATACCACGCATGCTAAAGGACTTGGGATTCGCACCCGAAAAAGCGAAAGAAGTGGCATCGCATATTGTTGTAGAGGCCGCTCGCGGTTCTGGTCATGCTCGCCCTTGTGTGGGTAGAGAGCAACCCGCACGCTTGCGCACGCGCGTAGGTGTTAAAGGTATGGATTATAAGGGATACAACATCGCTGTACATGAGTTTGGACATAATGTAGAAGAAGTTATTTCGCTCTACGACATGGACTATTACACCCTGGCAGGTATTCCCAATACGGGTTTCACCGAGGCGAGTGCTTTCCTTTTTCAAGAACGTGACTTGCAACTGCTACATAAAAATCTACAAACATCACAAAATGCAGAACAAATATTCGACCTTATTTGGGGTATGTACGAAATTATGGGCGTTAGCCTAGTAGATATGCGCATGTGGCAATGGTTATACGCCAATCAAAAAGCTACTGCTGCTGAACTGCGCGAAGCGGTAATTGCCATTGCTAGCGAAGTATGGAATGAGTATTACGCTCCTGTCTTGGGCGAAAAGGATAGTCCATTACTTGCCATCTATTCGCACATGGTGGGATATGCATTATATTTACCCGCCTATCCGATAGGCAACTTAGTACAATATCAGCTAGAAGAGCATTTAGCACAATGCACCACCCAAGCAGAATGGGCCAAAGAATATACGCGTATCTACCAACAAGGTTGCCTCACACCTGATGCATGGATGCGTGGTGCAGTAGGTAAGCCCATGAGCGTGGAACCTATACTAACAGCAGTAAGAGAAGCATTAAACCAATAAATAACACACAAGAGGCGGGATATCCCGCCTCTTGTTATCTATTTAATCTAATGCCGATTATATCAATTCTTTCACAAAATAGGCAATCATCACACCGCAGCAGATAACCTTGATTAGTGTACCCGTTAGCAGACCTATAAACGATCCAAAACCTGCACGAAGAGCCCGATTGAAATTGCTATTCTTATTTTGTTTGGTCTCACTCAAAGTTGTTTGCGGATGACGATTGAAATAGATCAATTCGCCCAAAACTGCACCTATAAAGGAGCCTATCACAATACCTAACGGTCCCATAAAAAGTCCTACAAATAGACCGATCGTACTGCCCCACACACCATATTTAGTGCCACCAAATTTCTTCGTTCCCCATGCAGGAATAAAATAGTCAAGTATCTGAATAACAACCACTACCACTCCCCATACAGCAAGAAACTGCCAGGAGAACTGTACGCGATCAGTAAAGTGCAAAAGCAATAAGCCTAGATATGATAGGGGGACACCTGGCAATACTGGTGCCACACAACCAATAAGCCCCAACAATAGGCATATTGCACCTAATATAATGAGAAGAATATCCATTTAGTTGAGTGTTTAGTGACTAAAACTGCACTTTAGGAGCTTGTTCTGCGCCATCAGTAGCTTCAAAATAAGCACGTTTCTCCGCATTCATCGCATTGGCAATAAGATTAGTTGGGAAACGGCGAATAAGAGTATTAAACTGACGAGCAACTTCGTTGAAGTTGTTGCGAGCGACTGTGATACGGTTTTCTGTACCTTCGAGCTGCGATTGCAATGCAGAGAAGTTTTGGCTAGCTTTCAAATCAGGATAACTCTCCGAGATAGCCATCAGTTTGCCCAACGCTTGGGTGAGTTCGCCTTGTGCAGCCTGAAAAGCTGCAATCTGCTCTGCGGTTGCATGGGTAGGATCAACCATCACTTGTGTCGCTTTAGCGCGAGCAGCAATCACGCTTTCGAACGTTTCGCTCTCATGTGCCGCATAACCTTTGACGGTTTCAACGAGATTGGGAATCAAATCCGCACGACGCTGGTATTGATTTTCTACTTGCGACCAAGCAGTATTTACATTCTCTTCTGCGGTAATAATAGCATTGTAGCGACTTACGCCCCAAATGACTACGATTGCCAGTACTCCCAGTACTACAATCCATGTTACGGTTTTCTTATTCATAATTATCTTGTAAAGTTTTGTTTAATATTGTGTAGAGTTGTATAATCTTGTTATTTAAAACTTTCCTCCTGCACCACCTCCAAAGGTGCTGCCTCCACCGAATCCACCGCCAAAACTCCCCCCACCAAAGCCTCCACGAGAACCTCCGCCAGTAATAATGACTGTAGGTACTTCTCTTGGAATGACATAGGATTTATCTTCACGATGCCCACAGTGCTTACATACGTAGGTACGCACGCCCAATCCTTCTTTCTTAGTAGTTGCACGAGTGATTATTTGTTCATTAGTCTTGTGCATGCCGCGTTTACCGCATTTAGGACATTTCTTGGGTACAGCCACTATCGCGAATGCAAACACAAGCAATGCCAACACTATGCCCCCAGCTAATAACAACTCTAAAAGTTCGTTTTCCTCGGATTCATCGGCATAATGATAGCGATTGGTGGCCGATGTCATTTGGCGTAGTTCTTCAGACGCAGCACCATCAATACATACCTCATATATGCGCAACGCACCTAACGCCATGGCATCCGAATAATCGGCATTACGAAGTGGCGCCATCATTGCGGTTTGAATGATCTCGTTGCACACTGCATCGGTGAGAACACCCTCAATGCCACCGCCTGTCATAATGCGTACGTCACGCGATTCCACAGCCAAGAACAACAATACTCCGGTATTCTTCCCTTTCTTGCCAATTCCCCAACGCTGGAAAACTTCGTAGCAGAAGTCAAAAGCGTCCATTTCACCAATACTATTCACTGCTACTACGCATAGCTCCACTAGAGTAGAATCCTCGAGTTGCTGCGCTAGGCGATTGAGAAATCGGACCTCGCTGCTATCCATGATTTCATCGGGATTGCAGACATAATTATTAATGTCGTGTGCCTTGGGATTGGGCAAAGAAGTTGGCGTATATACCGCCGCTTGTGCCCCGAAGCCAAGCAATAAGAACAGAAAAAATAGTTTAATTCGTTTCATACACCAAAAGCACGACAAATATCGTGCCACTTTTTTGAGACTGACAAAATGGTGGTTAATCTAATACAGCCAACACTTCAATTTCAACTAATCCGCCCTTAGGCAATGCTGCTACTGCCACAGCAGAACGCGCTGGGAATGGAGCCGAGAACAAGGTAGAATACACTTCGTTGAGTACGGCAAAATTAGCCATGTCTGTCAAAAAGACAGTCGTCTTTACCACATGGCTAGCATCCGTACCTGCTGCATTGAGGATTGCTGCCACATTCTTAACTGCTTGTTCGGCTTGCGAACGGAAATCTGCACCAGCGAAATCTCCTGTAGTAGGATCAATACCCAATTGGCCACTAGCAAAAAGCATACCATTAGCCACAACGGCTTGACTATAAGCACCAATAGCAGCAGGTGCTTCGGTTGTAGAAATTATAGTTTTCATATCAATAGTTTTGTTTTACAAAAGCCTCTCCATATTTGGTATGGCACTCCATACCACGCAAAATCTCCATAGCATCATGCCACTCTTGTACTACAGGCATATCTTGACTCTCGTGACAATAATATGCTTTTACTTTCTGGTCATGTTGATTGGTAATATTAACCCAAAGCGTAGGGGTAAAATTTTGCGTTTGCAACCCTGTCATCACTTCTCCATAATACAGATCGAAATCATATCCAGTTTGCCGCCATGCGTCATATACAAGGATAGAGCAGATACGATGGTCGCGATGCGAATCAATTGGCCAGTGAGTAATTACCATATCTGGTTTCTCTGCTTCAATCAACGTTTTCATCTCTGCATAGCGAACTTTATTTACTTCTGTATTGCCATCAATCTGAGTCATAAATACGGGACGTACACCCATCACTTCACATGCTTTCTTAGCTTCTGCGGTACGAATACTACTCGATTCCTCATGGCTTTTGCCAGGTATTCCTGCCTCGCCCAACGTAAAATACACTGAAACAACCTCAACACCCATCTCGCGCAATTTGATCATTGTACCACCGCACATCGTTTCAGGATCATCAGGGTGAGCACCGATGACCAACACTTTCTTGTAGCCTTCTAACCAGCGTTCAGCAGCTTGCCCTGTACTAACCCCCACCAAAAGTAGCAGTAAAATTAAAGTCAATTGCTTCTTCATAATCACTAAAAATAAGATATTGCTCTGCAAAGGTACTAAAATTTCACGAAATCACAAAGCAGAACATAAAAAAATTACATTTTGTTTGCATATATATATTTTTTTTTGTAACTTTGCAGCGTAAACAAGGTTACTATGGAACACTTAAGCAAATCACAAATCAAGTGGGTGCGCAGTCTGCAACAAAAGAAGCACCGCGATGCCGAGGGAGTATTTG
>Ga0233366_1000066_pt1 | contig 49377 bp, 78 predicted proteins | sample ElkDunMinimDraft_23_FD_191536 | JGI IMG/M metagenome (GOLD analysis project Ga0233366, IMG submission 191536) | Fecal eukaryotic communites from dung pellets of Tule Elk in California, USA - Elk Dung C4 | ecosystem: Host-associated > Mammals > Digestive system > Large intestine > Fecal | place...
GCGTCTGTTCAAGAGTCAGATATTCTTAGAAAATATAGTTCGGGACCTAGTGGTAATTCTTATAATTTACCAGGCGTATTTGCAACAACTTTAGGTACATATGACCTTGAAAAAATGAATCAAGATAATGCAAGACTTGAAAGTGCTATGCAGACTAAAAAAGAAAGTGAAAAACAGAGAAATACTACTTTTGCATTAGTTACCCAAACATATGGGGATATACGTCAAAAGTTAAATTCTCTTGCTAATGAAAATCAGCAGATTATTCAATATATTGAAGCATTAAAAGATAAAGACTAAAAAAGAAAAGACCCCTTTTGGGGTCTTTTTTATTGAACTTTTTTAATTTCAAACTTATTATAGGGGTAATCTTTCATTGCTGCACTTAGCAAGTTTTGTGCCTCTAAATATGACCAACATCTTCCACCACAAACTGCTCTAGTTGTATTATCTTTCACTATCCATATAGACGATTTTTCTTCATGTAATTCTTCAAGTTCTTCAAGACCACTACTTACACCAAACAATTTGTCTAACTCGTTTTGTGAAATTCCACCATTACCCATCTTTTATTTTTCCTTAAATCTATTAGGATTTTTCAAGTCAACAGAAACAAGTTCACGACCTTTATTTGCATTTTCCATAATACCCAATAACATAAAACTCAAAAAAACAATAGCAATTACCATACTTAATCCTCTCTTGGATGACAGTCTTTAGTAGAAAGTAAACTTTCATTAACCAAAAAATATTCCTGCTTTTCAAGTTCAATATCTACCAATTTGTCATAAAGTTCTTTATATTTATCAGTATAACTCTTTAACCAATCGTAGTTTAGCAATTTCTCCAAGTCTCGCACACCATAAATATTATTTATGATATGAATTTGGTCTTCATGAAGTCGTGGATACTGACTAAATCCTGCTAAGTGATTATCTCTCAATGATATAATATCTTCTAGAGTTACTTTTTTAATAGCCCTTTTAAATAAAGTTTCATACGAAAAATATGTATTTTTGTACTTATAGTATCCATTACCGTCACCATAACGTCTAAGAAAAGTTATTAAACAATTTGACCAACGTTTTCCAAGCCAAGGGTTGTCATCTAATTCATTTAGATATATACAGTCAACTTGACTATCTACAAAAGAATCAAAAAATTGTTTAATTTTGGCAACGGATTCTTCAGACAAAAGATTTGACTGTTCTTGTATTCCGTCAAGATAACTATTGCCATACATCCTAATATCATCTTTAAAGTCTTTCTTACTCATATTTTGCCCTTTAACGAAGTATTGCCTGCTGTACTTCCATAACTTTAATTGCTGCCTTGTGACTTTCGTCATTAAGACAAGCACAAAGATTCTGGTGTACTACAATAGGTGTTTCTGGGAAGAGTGCCTTCAAAATAGTGAAATTACTTGCTACACAAATCCCTGTGCAGACCCCGCTCATTTCAATAACTTCTGGATTTACGTCATTGAGCTCATTTGCAAAGAAAACATCCCAATTATTGTATCCAAAACTTGGTTTATTAACATAGTAGTCAACAAATGGTTTAAGTTCGTCTACAACTTCCCAACCCTCAGTGTCTTTAATACAATGTGGAACTGGGAGATTTTTTCCTTCCTGAGTTTCCATATAATTGTCATCGTGAGTATCACGAGTAGCAATAATTGTGTAACCTTTTTTTTCAAGTTCTTTTGCTTTATCAGCAATCCCTTTGATAATTCCTACTGCAGCGTCATTTTTAAGACTACCTGTGCAGAAGTCATTTTGCATGTCAACAATAATAAAATATTTTCCCATATTACCTCCAAATTAAAATTTATAAATTTCGGTTTTACCAGTGTTTGGTTCGATTTTCATCATATCCAAGTTTCTAAACTGAATATTTTTACTATTTATTAATTCATATGGTGTATCAGTTGTATGGTTATAGAATGAATATGCCGTTCTACCAAAAAGACCGTGTGTTACCCAAATAATATTTCTATCATCAGTTTTCTTAGACTTTAGAAACTCTCTAATATCTGTACCCATAGTCTCTACGATAGCATCGGATATTCGGATATTCATATTATTTTTATTCAGCCCAGAACACTTATCAAATTCTTGTTCTGATATTTCCCAGAACTTTTTACCCGCAAGACCGGAACAGTCAAATTCTGAAAGTTTCGGAGTAACAATAACTTTCTTGTCAGGGAAGATAAATTTGGCAGTATTTATACACCTTTTTGCTGGTGAACAGAATATTTTATATTCACCATTTTTTGGTAAAAATTGTCCTACTTTTGACCACCATTTTTCAGTATCAAATGGTATAATATCAAAAGAGTCATAGTTTTTTACCAAGTCTCCACTGAGATTTGCCTCAGTTGGAGCGTGTCGTATAATAAATAAGTTCATTAAAATCCTCTGTTATATATTAACATAAATCGAACTTCGTAAGATTCCAGCTTTTAAGCTGGGGTTAGTTCATAGGGTTTTCTTCAAACTTATAGTTATACCCACAAAAATTAAAAGGTGTATTTTCTTCAAGGTAAGGAGACATCTTATGCCAACCACCCATAATAGGGTCGTCAGCATGAAGTTTATCCTGCCAATATATCTGCTTACCTTCCTTTGCTGCCAAAATTACTTTTACCATGTCATCATATGACATTTGATATAACTTTGTCATACTAAACCCTCTAATTCCTTAAAGTCTTCAAAGACAGGTAAATTAATATCAATTGTTGCCATAGGTACTAACTTCAATACTGTATTTGGATTAAAGTGCATTTCTTTAATTTTTCTATACACTTTAAGTGATTTTGGTGGTAAATTATAACGAATAAGTTTATCAAGAGACTCATATGTAAATCCTAAATTATCTTCGTCTGTCTTTCCACACATACCGTCAGATGGTGTCTTATGTACCAATTCTTTTGGAAGACCCATATAATCACCAATCTGTAAAACTTCTGTTACAGTAAGTTTATTAAGAAGTGAAAAGTCCCCCATACAGTCACCCCCTTTGGAACTATATCCGAGGTAGTCTTCCGAAAAATTACAGGTATTAGCCACAAATCCGTGATTAAGAGCAGCAACACCGTAAAGTGTGACCATACGAATACGAGCAGGTGTATTTGTTGAATACAAAGAGTTAGGGAACTCTTCACCGTCTTTTGCAGCAACACGAATGTTTTTTGTAAGTGCTTCATATGTGTCACCGATATTTACTGTAACTTTCTGAATACCTGTAACTTCAAAAACTTTATCAGAATCACTGATATCTTTCTGAACACCATTTGGCATTTGTACACCAATTACTCTATCTGGTCCGAGTGCTTCTGCAAGAAGGGCTGCACAAATAGTAGAGTCCTTACCACCAGAAATTCCTAAAACTGCAGGTGCATTTCCTTTATCGGAGAACCAATTTTTAGTCCAATCAATAATTTTATCGTGGACTTCTTTTACATTAAAATTATATTCCATATATTTCATACAATTTCCTTATTCTTCATTTTCAAATAAAAAATGTGCATCAGAAAATACTTTTTCTTCATTTACCAAATGTGTTGGTGCAAATTGTCTTTCTTCATCTCTATCCGAATTTTGAAGTGCAAGTAGATGTTGGTCAACCTGATTACAGAATTTTTCGTACAATTCTTTTTTATTTGACTTAGCCAAATATTTACCAAAGGAGTATATATCAAATACCCAGTTGTCATAGTCTTCTTCGTCTTTTATATCACCATTATATGATATTTTAATATGACTATCCTTAAATAAATGATTTTCAAGAACCCAATAATACTTGATGTCTGTAATATTATTAAAGTCTATCCAACAATATGTACCGCCTTCATTTACTCGAATAAATCCTTTAGGGGGATTAGATTGTGTATATTCGTCTGAAACAAGATATCCTTCATATTCGGAATCATAGTAATATAAATGTTGTTCATAGTCAGGGTCACCAACATATTGATGGACACCCTTTTTCCCTTTCCAAACAATTCCAAAAAAGTCTGTAAAAGTTACTTCACTTAATCCAAACTGATTTGCATCTTTTTCAATAGAATCAAAATATGGTAGCTTGTCAGCATTATCACCTACATACTTTGATTTTCTAGCCCTAAAACGCATAAAAAGTTCATTTGAATTACTTTTTTGGTCTATTTCCCATCTCCATTTTTCTGGAAAAAATTCAATATAGTTTTCATAGTAAGTTCTAATATTATTACTCATTTATGCCTCCTACTTCTTGAGCTAAGTCTAATATCGCTATCCCCATAGCACCTTTTTTTACATTAGATTTCATATTTGAAAGTCTATCAATAAAAACTTTACAGTCTTCATCTTTATCTAAATGTTGTTTTCCTCTATTAAGGAATTGATTAATTAAGTTTCTATGTACATATAAATAAACATGCATCGTATTATTAAAATATGCAGGATTAGGATTAAAGTGTCCACAATAATATAAAGACTTACTATCTATATCTATACCTGTTTCTTCATTAAATTCTCTAATTGCCGCGTCTCTTGGGTCTTCATCATCCTCTACTGTTCCACAAGGAAATTCAATAGTTTTTATTTCTTCTCCCCAACGAGTTTGTTCAACAAAAACACAAACGGGATTTGAGATACTGTCAATTGCAACAATTGAAACCCAATCGTGACAGTTTAATCCGACGGGTTGAAAATCTGTTCCCTTAAAAGACTTTTTTACAACATCAAAAACAGGGGTTTTCAACAATAATTCTTCATTAGTTTTTTCCAATTTTTCCATTTATTTTCCCTCTAGTTATTCATTTTCACATTTTAAGGTCTATCGTTAATTTCATTGAACTTATTTAAGGTCTTTGCAAGTTCACTTTGTGATTCTGCAAGTCTCAAAAGACCACCCTCAAGAGTATCTGTATACATTTTCACGTTAGAGTAGAATCTTGACCAAAGTTCTTCTGTATTAATTTTTTCACATTTACTAATGTATACTTTTTCTATGAAAATTAATCCCTCTAAATCTGCATTAGCTTGTTCTGCTTCTTTGCAGTCAGTATACGTAGGATGTTCCATACTCATATAATGTGTGTATTTCTTATCCCAATGTTTATATTTGTATATATCTATAGGAGTAGAAATAATAGCCATACAAATAACTGCTGCAGATAGAATAGTACCAATAATAGTAGGGATTAAAACCAAAACGTGATAAATCCAAGTTTTCTCGTTAAGTTCACTATTACAATACGTATAAATTTTATCTTTAATTTTAAAGTATCTATTATATGTTTCTGTTGCCTTAACCCATTCTGGGGATTTATAGAGTCCCTCCATAATTTCTCCACAAGACCATTCAGGGTGTTTATCTATAATATCATTTTCAATCCTAGATTTATTATCCCACGCAGTAGTACACTTATCGGGAAGAAATCTGTCTCTAATGTAAACAATTATTTTATAAATTCCAAGAGGGATTAAAAGTACTAATGCTATACAAATTACTATAATAAAATTTAACCAATTAACCATTTCAATCTCCTATTATACCATTATACCATTATACCATTCTAAATCTGAGAGAAAATTATCCATTGCCTCTTCACTTATTTTTTCTCTGATTTTTGTTGCACTAGTGTCAATAAATTTTGTACCAATATCAAGAGTTTCACAAGGTAACCCTTTAATCTCTTGGATACCATTTTCACTTCTAGGAACTACCATAAGAGTCGTAAGATTAAAAAGGTCGTCAAAACGAAACCATGTCTTAAATGACTCATAACTATCTTGACCAATTATAAGATAAAGTTCATCATTTGGGAACTTTTTCTTAAAGTATTCAACAGTGTTAATAGTTCTCCATTTACTGTCTTTATCTTCTTCAACTGTGTCAATACTTATATCACCCTTTATGTCATATTTCATAAGTATAGTAGTAATAATTGTACATTTCTGTTTAAATGTAAAGAAAGGATGTTTTTCTTTTCTGTAATAATCACATATAGTAGGTACAATAAAAACTTTATCAAGTTTTTTTGCAGCTACAGAAACAATTTCCAAATGACCTAAACTAAAAGGGTCAAAGGAACCACCAAAGATTCCAATTTTCATAATTCCTCCAAGTAATATTATATTAACAGGGAATTTTTTTATTTTTAAAAATAATCAAAAAAGGCTGAGACTTTTAATCCTCAGCCTTTCTTATTTATTAAATTACTTAGTGTGTCATTCGCCAGTTAATGGTTCTTTTCAAGAAGTCAATGTATTCAGGGTCCTCGCACATGTTTTTTCCTTCGCAGTCCGATAACTTGCATATTGGTTTGCCGTCAACTTCAACAGGTTTGATAACAATATTAAGTTCCTTACCTTTTGGAGATGCTAAGGTACCACCAATACCAAATGCAACTTTTGCTTTATCCTTAAAGTAAGCATAAATTTCTGCTGCACGTTCCAAACTTAAAGAGTCAGAGAACAACAGTGTTTTAGTAAGAGGGTCAATACCTAAATTCTTATAGTGTGCAATCATCTTTTCTCCCCACTCAAATGGGTCTGCACTATCATGACGTACACCAGCAAACAAAGTTGCATATTTAGGTGTAAAGTCACGCAAGAATGCGTCAGTTGTAATAGTATCAGTAAGAGCAATACCATTTACTGTACCATATTCTTTTACCCAACTTTCCAACATATATTTATTTGAGTATGCAGGATTATGTTCAGGGTAACCTTGACCAACAAGCATACAGAATTCATGGGCCATAGTACCCATAGGTTTTATATTATACTTCTTTGCCAAGTACATGTTTGATGTACCAATAAATCCTGGTACTTTTTCTTCTGTATAACGACGGATACAATAATCGTGCATTTCTGGGCTACCCGCACGACGGAAACCAAATTCAGAAAATGGTCCAATTACAATTTCACCACTCTTAAGTCTTTTAATATCTCTTTCAACCTGTTGTTTGTAGTCTTCTACTACTTGTTCATAAGGTCCTGCACCACCCATCATATAATAAACAGCACAGATAATTGCCATAATAGGTGTTTCATATGGAGAAACATTTGCGGCTGGACCGCTGAATCGAACTTTGAGACCACAAGGTGAGTCAGTAGAAATTTCAATATTTCTACGTTCAGGATGCCAGAATCTAAGGTCGTCAATATAGTCATCTTTTATCCAAGATTCTGTAGAACCAATAATTTTTGTAACTTTCTTAAGCCATTCAAGCTCTTCTTCTGTATAACGAATTGTACAGTAAAGGTCAACTTGATATTTAATTTCTTCTACCATTTCTTTGGTGAAGAAAACACCCTTAGTTCGACACTTGAAAGCCCAAGTTGTAATCTTTTTTGCGTGTTGATGTTTAATACACTGTGGCATTGAGACTTTATAAAAGTCATTTTGCAAAGGTGAAACGATAATCTGTGGTAAGTGTTCCACTATATACCTCCAAAGTAATATTCAATCTATGTTGTTATATTAACAACATAGACTAAAAATCCTAAAGTTTTTTCAAGAATTTTTGATAAAGTTTTACCGTATTAAAGAGGTCTCTTTTATCAATTATTTCTGCTGGAGAGTGCATTGCAAGAACAGGGATACCAACGTCAATTGTATTCATACCGTATCTTGCAGCAAACAAGGCAATAGTTCCACCACCACCGTGGTCTACCTTACCAAGTTCGGACATTTGGTATGGGATATTATCCTCGTCAAGAATTGCACGGATTTTTGCAATATATTCAGGGTTTGCGTCATTTGCACCTGACTTCCCTCTTGAACCTGTAAACTTACAGAATGTTGCACCTTTACCAAGATAGCAAGTATTATTCTTGTCAAATTGGTCTGCGTGATGTGGGTCAAATGCAGCACTTACGTCAGAAGAAAGAATATTACTGTTTTCCAAACAACGTCTTAATGCAAGATTACCTTTATATCCATATGCGTCAAGAACTTCTGCAACCATATTTTCAAAGGTATTTGAGTTCATACCTGTTGCACCTACACTGCCAATTTCTTCTTTATCAACAAGAAGAAGGCAAGTTGTTTTTCCTTCAGGTTCTGTGGATAAAAATGCAGATAATGCTGCATATGCACAAGAACGGTCGTCGTGACCATATCCCATAATGAGGTTTCTATCAAAACCTACATCTCTTGCCTTTCCAGCAGGTACAATTTCCAATTCTGCAGACCTGAAGTCTTCTTTTTCTATGCCGTATTCGTCTTTTAGAATATTTAAAATTGCAGTTTCTGATTTGAACTTACTGTCATCTTCCTGCTCTTTTGTAGGTACAGTATTTCCTACAATAATATCCAATTCTTCACCCGAAATAAAACTTTCAGCAGGTTTTGTTTTCTGTTCCTGAGCCAAATGTGGTAAAAGGTCAGAAATATAGAATACTGGGTCGTCGTCTTTTTCACCAATACAAATGTTCACAGTTGTACCGTCTTTCTTACAAACAACACCGTGCATAGCTAAAGGTCTAGCCACCCATTGATATTTACGAATTCCACCATAATAGTGAGTGTCAAAGAAAACCAATCCCTTATCACTATATACTGGATTCATTTTAATATCAATTCTAGGTGAGTCTACATGGGCACATAGGATATTAAGACCATTTTCAATAATATCTTCCCCTATTTTGAATGCTGCCAAAGTTTTACCCATCTTTTTCAAGTAGAACTTGTCACTTGAACCTCTGTTTTTTAAATCCTTAAAACCATTTACTTTAAGAATATCTTCTACATAAGATATACACTCTCTTTCTGTTTTACAAGTACTTATGAATTCCTTGTAAATATCTTCTAAAGGCATTACATCTTCTGACAATTATTTATCCTCCTTAGTATCTATCTCAAGAGCAACAATCCGCTCTTTATCATATCCACAACTTCATTATAACCATTAATATCACCATCAATTTCAGTGTAATTAATTTTATTATCATTGAGCCACTGTTTAGTAGACTCATCAATCTTTTTAGCTTCTTCCTCAGTCTGATGTCTGCCATTTGGATTATACTTTTTCACACGATTTATGAAAATATTCAAGTTTTTGTACTTGCCAAATTCATAGAGACATGCATCCTTGAGGTATGGATTATCCTGACAATACTGAGCACCAAGTGCAATTGGAGAGTCTGTAATTACTACGTCTACTTTCCCTACACAACGAAGAATTTTATATGCCTGCTTCCCACTAATAAGAAATTGACACTTAAATACTTCTTTGTTATCTTCCCACACCTTATCTTTTGCATATTCATTTACATATTCAGTATCAATTCCCGCTAATTTAAGCATACTGAAAATATATGCTGCACCTGTGGATTTACCAGCACCTGGACCTGCAAAAAGATTTACTACTAATGTGTCTTTCATAATTCACCTCCTAATTCTATTACCTTTTTTTCTAGTTCTTCAATTTTATTTTGAAGACTTTCATTTTCTTCATCTGAGTCTGCAATAATCCCCCAAACAGAGCCATTTGCAATTTCAAGATGTTTTAATTTTTCAATAATAAACTCCCATTGGGGATAATGAATATTCCCTTTAAGTTCATTATCGATGATTAAAATTGCTTGTGATAGCTCAACGTCCATTGTCTTCTCCTCTTACTTTAATCCTTCCTATCTTAGAATAATTTATTACCCCACCGTCCCATTGAGTTACCAAACAGTTATTAGCCCTATTAACAGCCACAAGGTTTTTAAAACAAATAAGATTATTTAGTTCTTCACATTTATTATCTGGTAGTATATAAATATATTTATCAGAAACAGCAGGTGATTCGATAATTTCTATATTATTTAACCAACCATATTCATATAGTGAAAATGAGGCTAAAGCTTCTAACTCGCGTTTATTCAGTGGACTAGTTAAGAATACCCCTAAATTATAATATTTATTATAAGTGACTTCATAAAATACGTTTTCTACTGCCTTTAGTAGATTTGGCCCATCTCTTATATACCCAAGTGTGGTATAAATTTTACCTTCTATAAATTTTAGAAACTTTTTAATAAAAAAGTTATCTATTGCTTTTGTAATTTCTTCTGCATATGCACTTACTGACTGTCTTTCTAGTTCTTCTTGAGGGCAGCTTGTAGGATTTCCTATTATTGGTGGTATGGTTCTTAAACCAAATATTTCTTCCCATTTGAATTCTAATTTAATAGAGTTTTTTTTAGAATAACTCCCAGTGAAGTAATTATAGAAAATAGTAAATTCATTTTTATTAAGGTAATAAGGGTCATTTGGTGCAACTATAACATCAAAAAGTTTACGTATTTTTAGATTTTCCCAAACAGAATAAATTGTTGCGTGGTCAAATTTCTCAGCTTTTTGAGGAGAAACACTTACCCAAGGTGAAAGTAAGGATATAGGTGAATATTTATCAATTTTATTGATTATAGAAACACTTTCTTCATAGTTATCTATTATATCCTTAATACTTCTTGAGTCGTTTGAAATCATATCTATATATTAACAATGAAATTTATGGTAGAATCACTAATTAAATATATAATATATAAATTGGCATGGGTATTTCCCAGCCTTATATAAGGAGAATAATATATGGAAGAAGAATTCGAGGGTTGGGACATGGAAGATATTTATGACGACGTTGAACCTGAACAAGGTTATACCGCAGAAGATATCTTTGGTGATGACAATTACTATGAAGAAATCTATAGTGATGATGACGACTTAGATGAAGACGAGTGGGAATGGGATGACAATTACGGTATAGAAGATACTGACGGAATTGATTTCTCAGAAGACGACCTAAATTTTGACTAATAATTAAAAAGCCGACAATTAAGTCGGCTTTTATTTTAAGTAATTTAAAACTCTAAACCACTTCTGTTAAAACAGAAATTTTTATCCATATCCATTAAATAAAAACGTTTAGATATTAAAATTCTTTTTACATAGTACGCATATACTACAATACAACTATCTTCTTCCTTAAAAAATTTATCTGCAAAATTTTTTGCATAAGTCTTATCAAAATCCTCAACTGGAACTTTAACTACTTCTTTCTTACCGTCGTTATATAATTTTGTAAAAATCCAATTTTTCTTTTTATTCATATTCACCACCTATTAGTTGATTTGCTTTTTGTAAACACTCGTTTCATAATAATATTAACAAAATTCAATTTCACTAATTAGAAAAAGATGTGGCATTTTTCTTGCCAGACTTTCTATAAAAATTTTAAATTAAAAGGAGACTATGAATGTGTCAAGTAAACAAAAAATTATACGTGTGGTTAGTATTTTCGTTGTTGCTGTTATTCTCTTCTCAGCAGGTTTTTGCACAGGAAGATACAGACGACTTGGAGTACTTCAATCAGATAGCAACGGAACTGAACAGTCAGTCGATACTATCACAAATGGACTTATTAGCCAAGGAAGCAGCATCAATTCAGGTATCAATATTCTCAACGGAGGACTTGACTTTGGACAACTCGCTTTTAGCGGAAGTCAGTTATTACAGTCAAGTAATGAACAGTCAAGAATATTTAGAGATGAAATTAAGCGAGAAGTTGAAAATTCTATTAGAATCAGAGAAAGTTACAAGGAAACTTACGGAACAATATCTGACTCAACAGAACGTGCTATCGAAATCGCAATTGCAGAATCTGAACTCCTTGAACAGACTCTCTCAAATTTACAGCGAATTATCGACTCTAACACAGAAAGCAATAGAGTGCAGTAATGACTCTGTAGGTGCTGCAATTGAAGAGTTTAAGTCCGTTAGAGAGGAAAATGAACGTTTGCAAGCCCAAATGGCAATATTAAAGAAACAAGCTGAATCTTTAACTGAGTACTATGCTAAGTTAGAAAAAAGGTCAAAAAATACAAATACTTTAATAAATATTGCAATCCCTGTAATGGGTGCTATTCCAGTAACAATGGGTTTAATTGAAATGGGAAACGGTAATACCGATAGAGGTTGGAATTATGTATTAACAGGTATTGCAATAACTGTTTCTGCGGAAATTGTTTATCAAGGTGGAAAATGGGTTTTTAAGGTATTTTAATAACTAAATAACTATATGAAGAATTTAATAGGAGAAATTTTAAAATGAGTAAATACGACGAGATATTTAAAAAAATATCAGAAAGTTCAGAAGTAGAACAACCTGAAAATCCACAGGCAGTACAACCTGAACAACCTCAATTACATGTTGAAAAAGATTATTATCATTTTGCCAATGGTGAAAATGAAGTAAGAAAACTTGTACATTCTATAAGAAATGGGAATGACACAGAATATAAACAATTTCTAGAGTTGGTTGATAGAGATTTAGGTGACTGGATTATAAACCCTGTTGCCGTTGAAATTATGAGAATGGGCAAGATAATGATGGAAGAGGATGATGACTTTATCGTTAAATGCTATGATAAACTAGATAATCTTCTTTCTGGAACTGTTATTTATAAGAAAGTAAATGAACCTGACGAAAACGCAGTTATATCCGATGAAGGAAGTCAACTTTGGGATTATATTGGTGACGGCAAAAATCCATTAGACTATTATATCGTTTCTCAAGACAGAAGTGACGGTCGTATGAGAACATATATTTATGTAAATAATGGATATAATTGGTACTATGTTGCAAGTCTTGACATTGACGAAGTTAAAGATGCTTTTATGGACTACTGTTACGAAACTGGGGACTATTCTATGATACCAAAGATTTTAGAATATCTTGGTGGTGACGCGTTTAGTAATAAAATTTCAATAATTTAATATTTAACCTACCCCACAGTGAAATGTGGGGTTTTTAATTTTTTAATATATCTTATTCGTTCACTTTCATTAATAAGTGTACAAGATTACTTTCTCTGAGCCATCACTTGAAGTAAAAATTAACACATCCCGTGCAATGTAAGTATCATTTTCTACTTCAAAATATATAATTGCATCATCATCTGTATCTTTTAATTTTTCTAATAATTCTTTCTTTGTCAGTTTCTTAGTCATTTCCGTAACTCCCAGTCTTTAAGACATCCACCACTATTATGAGGTTTACCTTTTAGACAAGTTGTTTCACCTACTTTGTAGTGTGCACAGTTCCAACAATTTATCATCTTTTCATTTTGAGTTTTTAACAAATTGTTTTCTTGGTCTAAACTACACATGGCAATGACAACTTCTCCAATCGTCGTTACAGTGTCGTTATAATTATCACTTGAACCTGCCCCACACTAAAGATGTGGGACATTCCTACACTACTTTCGCGTGTGTAAGATTGTTTCGTGCATTACCAATTCCTGAGCTTAGGCTCAGTGCAAGATTAGCCAACTCATTAGTTGACAACACGCGGTGAGTGCCTTTTGACATCCTTTCGGACTTTTCCTCACTTTCCTCAGGCACCCTGAGTACTTTTATTGCTTCTGCTCTGATGTTCAGAGCCGCATTTTCATCTCTTTGATGTTCTTGTCCACACTGTGGACAAGTCCACTTCTGTAAGTGGAACTTCTGAACATCTGAATTTTTGAATCCACAACAACTACAAATTTGTGAACTTGCAAAAAATCTGTTTACCTTGATTACTTGGCAATTTCTAAATTGAGATTTTTGTTCCAACTTAGAAACAAAAGTAGACCAGGAAATGTCTTGATAATTTTTTGCATTTCTACTACCTTTCATCATTCCTTGGATTGAAAGATTTTCTATACCTATCAATTGATAAGAATTTACCAGTCTTAAAGTTTCCTTTTCAATCCAATCTTTTCTACAATTTGCAATATATTCTTCAAATCTGGCAAGCTTGATTCTCGCTTTTTCTCGATTTTTAGAGTTCTTGCATTTTCGTAAAAATTGTCTTTGTAAATGAGAAAGTTTCTGTAAATGTAGTTGTTTTTGTTTTTGAAATCCAAAATCCCTCAACGCTGATTTTCCATTAGAGTCGATATACATATCATCACAGTCAAAGTCTAATCCAATGGCTTGATTTTCGTCATTGAATTCCTTTTTCTGTGGATTTACTCTAACTTCAAAAAGTATTGAAACGTATATATCATTTGCTGGTGTCTTAGAAAAAGTAAGACTACATATTTTTGTTCTATTTTTATACCATTTTGGTGCCTTTGAGTTATAGAAGTTTACTTTTCCGATTTTTGGTACTTCTATGTAATGTTCATTCCAATTTAAACATTTTTGTTTCATCATAGAATTTTTGTATGAATTCTTAGACTTTCTTGAATGAAATTTTGGTAATTTGGCAAGGCCTGAATAGAACTTCTGATAAGCAGCACGTAAATTCATATAAGCATTTGCTATACCTTGAGAATCTGCTTCTTTTAGAAATGGATATTGTCTTTTAAGTTCTGATAGGGGTGTTTCTTCAAATAATCCCCATACGGCATTTCTTGCTTTTTTATCGTTCCCTAATGGTTTAATTTCTTTTTCATAGAATTGATTTTTTTCATTAAGGTAAAAATTATAGACGAATCTTTCACAGCCAAAAAATTTTAGGAATTGAGAATATTGAGATGAGTTTGGATTTAATTTTAGCTTTAAAGCCTTATTACTAATTGTATTAGACATAATCAAAGTATCCTTTTGGTTGTGTTTAGAAGAAAGCTAGAGGGTCCAATCTCTGGCTTTTTTCGTTTATATAGTAATTAGTTGTTTTAATTCAAAAAGAACTGTTAATATAATAATCATGGCAATTCATATGCCACACTGAAGATGTGGCATTTTTCTTGCCATTTTTATATAAATTGTATGAAAACAAATTATTCCATCAAAACTTTCATCTTCAAATGGAATGCTTATCATATCTGCTACTTTAGCATTTACCTCTAGCCCAAGTTCTTTAGCAGTTTGTTTTACATATTCAATGCCAGATTCAGAGAGGTCAATTGCAGATGATGACAGTCCATTTTTAGCAAAGAAAAAAGCATGGCGTCCTTTTCCTGTTCCTAAATCTAAGATAGACTTGAACTTCTGACACCAATTGATTGATACTGGTAAAAATTCTTCAGAAATTAGATTCCAGGAATCAGATGTTACATTCGTCCAATCCCAACCTTTGTGTTCAACACTCATTATCAAACTGCTCCTTAAATATACAGGAATATATTAACAAAAAAAGTTAATATATTATTATGAAAATAGAATATGGTGAACCAAAAGAAATTATTAAGAAAGAAATTGTATATCCCGATAAGAAGTATATTGCATTTGATGGAAAAGAGTTTTCTGTTGAAAGTGAGTGTAATAAATATGAAAGTGAACTAAAACTAAAACTTGAAAATGTGTTTTTTAAGAAATATACTGAGGGTAATACTGTTTATTTAGACACTATAGAGGAGTCATGCAAAGTTATTACATTTAAAGACCAGGAAGAACTAAATTGTCTTTATGGATTTTCCAGAGGTTATAATTCTATTAGTGTAGTTGGATATTGTTTAAATGATATACGTAATTACCCAACCGTCCTTAAAGGGATATCTTTCCCTGCAACTTTTTTAGCAAATTATTCTGAGTATGATGATAGTGGTAGTAGTGACTATACTTTAATACCTATTAAAGAGATAAAAAAGAGTTTGGAGTCTGATTTGGCAAAAATAAAGGAGTTCTGTTAATGCTGCAAGAAGAAAGAAGATTATTAGTTTGTTGTAGTAGAACCATAACCGATAAAAATTGGATTTATTCTCAAATCGAGTCATATTGGTATGAAAATCTTGCCTGTTATTCTGACCCTATAATGATAGAGGGTGCAGCAAGAGAAATAGATTTAATTGCCAAGGCATATGCAGTAGAAAATGATTGGGAAATTGAGGAATATCCAGCAGATTGGGATAAACATGGTCGTAGTGCTGATTATATCAGAAATGATATAATGGTTAAAAAAGCTGACGAAGTTCTTATACTTTGGGACGGAAAAAGTAAAGATACTAAACACGACATAGACACTTGCAAAAAATATAATAAGCCCCATAAAATAGTATTATATAAGGAGGTCAAAAATGAAACTATACCATAAAGATATCTTTATATCAAAAGATATGATAACCCAAAGTCCTAGACACTATTCTGGAAAACTTGAAGAAACTCAACACTTCTTTAATAGGAGCAAAGGCCTTTTAGATAAATACATTGTAGATAAAGACAGATTTCAGGAAGTTATTGATGAAATAAGGCAGGATAAACCTACTCCATTTGAAGTAGAAACTACTGACGATGGAAAAACAGTTACAAAATGTTGCATACGGGCAAACTATGACGACTACAGAGATATTTGTATCGTTTTCAGAGATAATAGAATTGTGACATTTTGGTTCAATAGTGTAAATGACAGCCATTTTACTTTAGACCGTTCTAAATACTGTAAAAATTAGTAGAAAGCCACCAATTGGTGGCTTTTTCACTAATTATTTATGGACTGGAATTCAATAATGCCGTTTATCGGTTTTGGTGGCATAGTTGTAATATGCTCTCTTTGTTTTAAAGTTGGAAGATTTTATGAAACAGTATTTATGTTAAAAGATAGGGTATTTACAAATGAACATAAATCTATTTCTTCTACAAATGAACTTGATAGTAATGTAAGAGAAATCTTGACAAAATTAAATACTTCAGAAGTTAATCAAAAAAGTATGGATAGTAAATTGGATAAAATCCAAAATACACTTGAAAATCATGAAATTCGTCTTTCAACAATAGAAAAAGAAATGCCCAAGAGAAAAGAGGATAAATAATGGAAACTCAGGAAGAAAAAGTTGCTGACGAAATTATTTTATATGATATAAAAGACTCCTGGGACGAGTTATGGAACACATACTCTAACTTATTTGACTGCCCAATAGATATGTCAACTGGAAATCTAGAAAAAGTTGGTATTACATTTGGGATAGATAATGATAATATAAGTTTAGGAATGGTTCATGTAATAAAAGGTACAGGTGTTCCTTTCAAAATATCATTTAATAAAATTATTGACGGATTTAAACAAAAATACTACTATAGTGTAATTATACACGAGATGTGTCATTTTGCAACAATAGTGTCAGATTATCATAAAAAAACTTATGACCCTGAAAAATATGAAAGTTGTAATGGTCATACAGAAAGATGGCTAGAAAGAGCCGATAAATTTAATAAATTAACAAATAAAAGAAATGAAAATTTATTTGAAATCGTACCATATCTTAATAAAGATAAGCCTATAGAAGATATGATAAACGAGAGTATATTAAATGACAAGGATAGTTAAAATTTAAGGTATTCATACTAATTAGAATAATAAAACTACATTTTTAAATGGAGATAAAATATGGCAGAAGGTAACGGAACACAGTTAGCAAGTAAAATCGAAGCTGCTGCAAAGAAAGCAAGAAAATTGCAGAAAGATAAAGACTTGATTGACTTGATAAATGAATTAGATAATCTTAGAAAGGAAAGTGCAAGCTATAATGGTGAAATTGCAAGAGTTTGTCCTTCAACATTACAGGCTCAGATAGATATATTAGTAGGTATGTTTAGACAACTTCAAATGAACGCAAAAACTACTGAAAATGCACTTATTAATTTGGTAAACTTCGTTGATAGACTTCCAAACGGAGAATTCAGAAAGAAACTTATTGACGACAGTGACGAGGGAGAAGACGGTGGACCAGACTTAAATGACGGTATTCTTCCACAGCAAACAATTGACACTACCCCTGACGTTAGTGCAGGACCACAGTCTGCAGTATTAGATAATAATCCTCTTCTAGAGTCATTATCAGATTATTATAAAAAAGACTTTAATAACGGTGCAGCATTTAGAGAGGCAAGAGAAAGTTCTGCCTTTAGTTTTAACAAAATTGCTGGAGACTTAGATAATGCAGGTATTCAAGGTGTTATACCATTTGATATGGCAAACAAGAATATGAACAGCTCATTTCCTATGTCTGCACAATCTTTACAGGAAAGTAATCAAGACAATGTAGGAAATGCTGTTGCAGCTAGTTTTGGAAAAAGAAATGAGTCTACACAATACATACCTACAAAGGGTGCATTGAATTTAAGTTCTATTGCTATGAGTCTTCCTGGTAGTGCAGGTGATATTTCAGGTGTAAATAATAGTGGCAGACTTAATGAAGGTATTGTAAGTGTTGTTGATAATATATGGAATTCAAATCAAAAGATTACTGCAAAAGAAAATTCAATAGAAAGCGGACTTGGAAACTTTGATATTGACTTATCTGAATTTAACATAGTAGAAGATTAAAAGGAGAAAATTATGGGAAGAAAAAGAACACATTGTGCTTTATGCTATAAACCTTTAACAGAGGAAGAGATAGATAGACAAGAAGTGTACTGTCAAGACTGTATTGATGAACAAGAACAGTTGGATTATGCCGACATGGATAGTGATTATAATCCTTTTATTTCTCAAGAAGAACATGATAGAAGACAAAAAATATTAGATGATATTGATAAAGAATATGAAAAGTATAATAATTATGAATACTTTTCAGACGCTTTTTACGACGATGATGACGATGAAGACGAAGACTACGACGATGAAAGTGAATACTATGACGACTATGGATTTGACAATGTTGATATTTGGGACGAATCAATAAGTAAAGCTTTGTTTGCAGAAATACATAAAAATGCAACAAAATTAAAAGAGTCAAGGGCACTTCCTGGTGGAAATCTTGATAGTAAGGAAGTTACTGATTATGAAAAATGGTTGGAAAAAATCCATACTAAACAGGATAAAGCAAAAGTCAAAGAAGACGAAAATTGGGCACCAAAACTCTTTAATAAAGAGTGCTCAGAAAACGGATATCACGACTGGGAAGGAAATAAACTTAGTAGTGTAAAAGAGTTTGTAAAACAGTTCTATAAAAAATAAAATAATAACCCTACCTTTTGGTAGGGTTTTTTCTTTTAAAAAGTAACAATAAATTCTGTAAAGTCTTATTCCCATGTTAATATAGTAAAAAGTGAATATGGAGGATTAAATGAAAGTATTGTCTGCTATTTGTTTAGCTATTATGTTTTTGATAACATCACCATTTTTTATATTATTTTTTGGTGGTGCAGAACTTTTTAGACTGTATAAAGATACATTAAAAATAGTTAGTGAACGTTTAGAGAAAAAAGAGGGATAATAGAAATCCAATTTCTGTTAAATTGAATTTCTTTACACACAAGTTTTATTATTAGTTTTTACTCATTTTTTATGAAGATACTCCTAAATAATTTACCAAGTGTAGAAGACTGTAAAATTTACGTAGACTTTGGAAATGGTTATGAAGAATTTAATTTATCAGAAGTAAAAAATACAGGAATAGAAATTCCAGAAGATTGTATAGATATATCTAAAATACGTTTCAAGGCGGATAGTTCTTTAATAAAAAACTCTATTTTCTATGATAATTTATACATTGCAGATGAATGTATAGAATTAACACCAAATTTTGAAAAATCTACTATTTTCCCATATTGTTGTTTTGTAGAGGACTATACTATACCAGACGGTGCAACTACTATTGGTAAATATGCTTTCTATAATTGTACAAATTTAACAAGTATAAATATCCCAAAAAGTGTTACTTCTATTGGTTATCATGCTTTTTATTATATATATATATTAATTAATATTAATATATTAATATATCTTTTAGATTACATTAATGTTATAATTGAACTTTTGTGAAAATTCGGTTTTTGTTAATATATTTCATATGTAGGAGGTAGAAATGAAGTCTTTAGAAAAAGAAATTTGTTATCTTTCAAATCAAGTATATAAATTTTATTATGAGATTGCCAAAAAAGAAATGGGTGGTGAGGGAGAAGATACATATGAATTAGCATATGAATATACTTATAAAACTCTCTCCAGTGCAGCAATTACTTTGGGAGAAATTTGTAATGGTAAATTAATCCTTTATGCACTTGACGTGTCTGCTATGTTAGTTATTTGGACTCAATCTGGAAAAACAGAACTTTGGGACTACCTTAGTTCTAAAATAAAAGAAAAATTTGGGTATACTCTTGCAATAGGATTAATAAACGATAAGACCAAATTATCAGACTATGATAATGCAAGTTTTATTTACAATTTTACAAAACCTTATGTTCAAAATAGTCATAGTCTTATATTGGAAGAAGTTATGACATGGGAAGAGGTATTTGGTATTGACATTAAAAAATAATTTTTGTATAATAGGAGATTAAAAAAATGGCAGAATATGATTCTACTAAAGATACGATGGACCATAAAGAAAAAGTAAAAAAGTTTATGAATATGTGTATTGACGACTTAGTAATGAGGGCTGAGAATCACGATAATTCAAAGTTGGAAAGTCCTGAAAAGGAATATTTTGACGAATATACACCAAAGTTAAAAGATATTACTTATGGTAGTGAAAGTTATAAGAAGTGTCTTGACGGCTTAAAACCTGCATTAGACCATCACTATAAAGTTAGCTCTCATCACCCTGAACATTATGAAAATGGTGTAAATGGAATGACATTAGTTGACTTAATTGAGCTTATTTGTGATTGGAAAGCATCAAGTATGAGACACGAAGACGGTGATATTAACAAGTCAATTGAAGTAAATAAAGATAGATTTAAATTATCTGACCAGCTTGTTGATATCCTTAAAAATACAGTGAAAGAATATTTTTAAAAAGGAGGGAATAAATGGGTTCTAGTAGAGACGAAAATGTAAAAGTTTTCCAAGACTTAAAAAAGATTATTAATGAAGATAAATCTGTACAATCTGCAATTGCCAGTTCTATTGAAAATCAAATATTCATTGCAGAGACAGAAGACGTTAAAGTAAATATCCCAACAGAGGGTAGACCTTGTTTTATCTCTGTTACAAGAAATAAGTCTATGGATGCTGCAAGTAACTATGCAGACGGCAAAAAAAGGATTGCAGTTTTAAACTTTGCGTCAGCAACTACTCCAGGTGGTGGAGTTACTAAAGGCTCTTCTGCACAGGAAGAGTGTTTGTGTAGAGTTTCAACTCTTTATGACTGTATTTCAAATGCAGAAATGTTTGAAAAATTTTACAAACCCCACAGAGATAATCTAAATGCACTTCACAATGACGATATTATCTATACACCAAATGTTCTTGTCCTCAAGAATGACGACTACCAAACATATGACTCGTTGGATAGATATTATGTAGATATTATTACTTGTGCAGCACCAAATCTCCGTGACTACAATGTTAATATGTTCAATATTGATAAACCTATTGAACGTGAAGTTAGTGATGATGAGTTGAGAAAAATTCACGAACAAAGAGCACGCCGTATTTTAAGTGTTGCTGTTAACAAAGGTGTAAATGTTCTTATCCTTGGGGCTTTTGGTTGTGGAGTATTTAAAAATTCTCCAACAGTAGTTGCAGAAGCTTATAAAAATGTATTAAAAGATTTTAGAAAAGCATTTGACACTGTGGAATTTGCGGTATACTGTACTGCAAAAGACTTAACAAATTATAATGCCTTTAAGCAGGTTTTCTCAGTATAGGAGATAATATGACTTGTCAAGAATGTCCTTATGAAAGTATATGTTCAAATCCTACTAGTCCTTGTCAGAATTATGACACTTACAAAAAAGAGGAAGAAGAATGGTATCAAGAAGAAATGCAATATCAGGAAAATCTTAAAAGTATGTTTGAGGATATGTACTCTTATGACGAGGATGGGTTCTGTGACGGTTTTCCACGCTAATTAGATATAGGAGATATTAAAATGGATACAAAAGATTTTGAAGATATTTATAGCGACGAGGGGCCTAACGAATTGGGTAGTGTACAAGGTAATGCAAAGGCAATTATTGACCTTATCAGCCCTATTATTGACAGTCCTGACGTTCTTTGTAGTAGAGAACTTGATACTATAAACACTTTTTGTATTGAAGCAGAAAATAATGCCAATTACGAAGATAATTGGATAAGCAGAATTGTAGAAATAGAAGACTGCATTGATACAATTAAGGATAATTACCCAGATATTGGTGAAAAAGTAGAAGAACTTATAGAAGTTCTTTTGGAGCCTATTTGGGATAGTACAGCCGAAGAACGACAGATTATTTAATTTAAAAAGTCCGATTATATCGGACTTTTTTTGTTAATATATAATATATACGGAGGTTTAAAATGGCTAAAGCCCTTACAGACACAGAATTAAAAAAGGCAATTAAGGCTAGATGTAAAGATTGTTGTCCTGATGGAAAGGACGAAAAATTATGCAAATCTTGTTCTATCTCAAAAATCACAGAAACAAATATCCGACGTATGTTACTCAAATATTGTAAAGACTGCAGAAACGGTAATGACTTTGAAGTTTGTAATTCAGAGGATTGTGCTCTTTACAAATATATGCCTATCCTTATTAAAGAGGCGGGGGATAAACTGAAAGAAAATCTTGGGAGAAAATAAGAATGTTTAAAAAGAAGAATAAAAAAGACGACCCAACAGAAACACCAACATTATCATCTAATTCAGAGGCTAAATATGTCTTCAAAGGATGTACTAAAGTTTATAGTTTAGAAGAAATCAAAAAGGCAAAAGGAGGATTTTTAGTTTCTAACTTTATTAGAATTCCAAACAACTATTTTAGAGATAACCTTTTAAAATGGTGGGACATTAATTTTAGTTCTTGGGATATTGCAGGATTTGATAGTATGTGGCAATCACTTATTCATAATAATGCCTTACCAGAGTCCGAACGAAATGCTAAAATTTTAGTACGTAATACTTTACCTAATGGTAGAATTGATATTAGTAAATACACTGGAAGAGATAAAGAATTTACTGATAAACTTATTAAAGTTTATGATATTCTACTTGACGATGTTAAACAACTTATAGAAATTAACAAATCGAAAGAAGAAACGGAAGAAAAAGAAAATATTGAACTCTCTAAATATTTAAGAGAAGAATATGGTGTAAAATATTTTAATCTTGATTCGTGGAAAATAGAAGAATTGGGAATAACACATATTTCACCAAAAACAAACTCTGACGGAAAAAGAGATACAGATGATATTCGTTTGTTTCTTGTAACTGAAATATCAGAGAGTGATGAAATCTACGACCAAAATCTTAATCCATTTGTACCTAGTTCTTTAGGGGAATTCAATGCAGCACTAAATGTATATCACTCAAACTTGAGTGACTTAAAGGTTTTGGCTGCAATTCACAAATACTATCAGTCAGAAATAAACCGTAAGAGTGAAGAAGACACTATCTTTAAGGAAGTATTTAATATCGAATAGGAGGTTCCAACTTGGTACTAGAAATATGTGGAGAGTCCATTTCCATCCCAAATGGAATTGCAGATTGGTGCCATGAAAGTCCAGATAACAAAACAGAGTTTGACGGAATGATTGAGTCAATGATTTGGGCTATACAGAAAAGTCATAAATCTAAGTGTGACACAACTTCGGAAAAAAACGATGACTGGCTTACAAACTTACTAACAGCATATAAAGATATATTAAATGGTAAATAGGATTATATTGGAGGATATATGGACGACTTGGTTATCACTGAACAGACTTTAGACGAATTGGTTTTAAATTATGAAATCTCCCCAACAGAGGAAGAATTACTTAAAAAAGAGCTTTTAGAAAGTGGTGAGACCGAGTTACCATTAGGAGGAAAAAATTATGATGCAAGTAGTACCCAACTTAGAAATGACTATTGGGGATACAGTGGAATTCGAGCTTAACGGAAATATATATCAGTCCAAGATTACAAATTCTTGTGTTGACAACAATCTCATTGTTTGGGTAGACGAATTTTCTATTGCTTTGGATAATGTGAAAAATCCAAAATGTATCAAATGTGGTCCTTGGCACGATATAATTTGTAAGTTTTATAATTCTTCAAACCCAGAAACAAATACTATAGGAGTTAAAGGACTTTCATGACTTTTACAGAAGAACGTAAAGACATTTTTCAATATGACTCTACATGGAAAAAAGAGCCATTTTATTATGCACATTGCATTTCTGCTGATTTTGCTTTAGGTGCAGGGATTGCAGTAGATTTTAAGAAAAGATATAGACTTACTCCAGAAAACTTGATATCGGGTAGAGTATATGAAAACTTATCAATCGTTGGAAATGTTTTTAATCTTATTACAAAAGATAAATATTGGCAAAAACCAACTTATGCTCGTCTTGCAGGTGCAGTAGACAATATGAAAAAATATTGTGTGTCTATGGGTGTAAAAAAGCTTATTATGCCTAGGATTGGGTGTGGTTTAGACCGTTTATCGTGGGAACAAGTTAAGCATATTATAAAAGAAAGTTTTGCAGAAACAGATATTGATATAACTGTTTGTTACATTTCGGAGGCAAGAAGATGATTATAGCAGTAGATTTTGACGGCACTATAATAGAGGCAGGACATTTTCCTAATTTGGGACCTGCACTACCTTACGCATTTGAAGTATTAAAAAAACTTCAAGAAAAAGGACACCAACTTATTCTTTGGACTTGTAGAGGGGGAAAGTATTTAGACGCTGCAATTGAGTTCTGTAAAGAAAATGGCTTGACATTTGACGCAATTAATGAAAATATTGATAAAGAATATTATAATCATACGTCGAATAAAATTGTAGCAAATATCTATATTGACGACGCAGCATACCCCGTAATAAAAAGAGAACTTGCAGGTATACCTGCAATAGACTGGGAAGAAATTGCAAGTGATTTTGGAATAGATATTTAAGAAATATAGGAGGATAAAACTATGACTGCAATGCACGGTCTTGAGTCTTTAGTAAGTTTAAGAGAAAAATTTATGTCTGGAGATTACAATTTTTTCCTAAAGTCAATAGATACGGGAGAAGAAACAAAAATTGAAAAGTTTTCAGACGTTCAAAAACACGTACTAGAAGATAAAGGATTTGAAGTTTTATATGAATATTCTTCCGAAAAAATTGCAAATTTAAGAAATTCTTGTGACCAAAATCCCTCTGTTAATATAATGTATAGTTGGAAATATCAAAATCTAGAGATATTTATTAAAACCAACGAAAATAATGAAATTACTACACCTGAACTCATTTGTTGGGAAGAGGACTCTAGTCATAATAGGTATTGTTATGTATTAGCTGTATGGAATAAAACGAGTGAAGGATGGGAATTAAAGTATATTGGTTCTAGACCATTTGAAATTTTTGAAAAGAAAGTTGAATTAGAACTCGATAAAGTTTGGCAAGGTCTAGATGGGTGTCAAAAAATATTAGACGCTTTGTTTGAGGTAGCAAGATATGTATAAAACAAGTATTAGAAACAAGTTATATAAAATGTGGATTAAAATAAAGTCTCCTTTTCGGAGAGTATCCTATCGTATCAAAAGATATTTTGAAATAAAATATTGGTATTGGTGGAGAGATACTACTTCAATTTGGTATAATGATGATACTAAAAAATGGGAAAAAAGTAGTAGTAAAGCTACTGCAAAAGACACTATACGAAGTTGGTGGGGTGCAGAAACAGATATCCTTGATATGATGCTGTTGAAAATTGACCATATGTTTTACAAAATCAAGAAAGACGGTAATCACTCTTGGCAGTATTTGGAGTCATATATTTTTAATCAAGACTATGCGACTCCTTCAGACCGAGAGTGGGCATTAAAAAAGTCCCTCAAATCTCTTTTAGACCCAAAACTTGCAAAAGACGACCACAGAGTTAAAGTTACAAAAAATAAAGAATATATTAGTCTTTCTCGTTGGATTGGGAATATAGACGAGTTTGATGGGCATATATTAGATAAACTTGAAAGTAAAATATCTGTTGGAAAGCCTATTTCTGAAAAAGAGCAGACTGAACTCGAAGAATTAAGAGAACTTAAAAAGAATGCGAAGTCAGAAAGTGGTATGATTCATTACTACCTTGTTCATATTGTCCCAAATAAAAAGGGTAAAGTTAAAGAGTCATATGTAATAGAAGAAGTAGTAGATAAGCAGATTCCTTATAAAAATCCTAAATCTGCCTCTTACTATACGTTTGATGAAAAAAAGGATAGTAAATTAGACGATATGTTCTTGCCATTACCTGACTACAAAACAAAAGAAAGAAAAGTTGTATTTTCTTTTAATAACTTCGAGTCGCTATCTAAAGTAAACCAAATTATTAAGGAAAATTTAAATATTGACCTTGATGTTGAATCAAACTTTATATTATCCGAGCAGTCTTTTGATGTAAAGAACTCTGACTTTTTATTATTATCTCCAAAGGTACATGAACAAGTTCGTGGTAGAAGAAAAGACTTGATTAATATTTTACAGGTAAGAAGAGCTGTTAAAAAGATACGTGAACATAATGACTGTGAAGATAAGTATAACACCTGGTTGAATAATGACTTCGAGACTAAGGAAGAAAAACAAGAAGAAATTAAGAGATGTAGAGACCTATATATAGAAGATAGGAAAAAATTATACTACCGTTTGGCAGATATTCTTGCCAAATACGGTGAAACATTTTGGGATTAAAATAGGAGTGTAATGATGTTAATCAGTGATATTGTGTTATTAATAATAGCGTGTTTAATATTAGGTGTAATTATTGGTATTTGGGGTTTTCTTAAGTTACTAAAATATTGTCTTAATAGTATATCATATGACGAATTAAAATTAAAAATTGAAAAGGCATTAAAAGATTATGGTGGAGAACTCAAATGTTTTGATTATAATTATGATGAAAAAGTATTTGAAGTAAAAGTTAGTTTTCCTGAGCTTGACAAGAAATTTAACCAAAATGGGTAGACATATAAGTGGAGGTAGGATAATGAAAATTACTTTAAAAATAAAAGATAATATAATAGAATTTAAAAATGTTTGGGAAATTCAGGATAATGGACAGGCAGAACTCGTAATCAAACATTATGACTATTCCTGTGAAAGATTTAAAGAAAATGAAATTAGTTCGATAAATGTCGAACTAGAAAATAAAGATGAATTTTTGAAGAATTAGTTCCCCTTGGAGAATGTTAATGAGTGATAAAGTATATGACGTAATTATTGTAGGTGCTGGTCCAGGTGGGCTATATACTGCCTACGGTCTTACAAAAATATTTAATTCTCAAAAAAAGATACTTATAGTTGACGCGGGTAATGACCTTGACCATAGGAAATGTCCTATTATTACAGGACAGTGCAAGAAATGTTGTCAATGTAATCCTTGTAATATTATGCAAGGATTTGGTGGTGCTGGGGCATTTAGTGACTTTAAGTATAATATTACAAATCAATTTGGTGGTACTCTTGCAGAAAAGATAGGAAGTGAACAAGCTCTATCTTTAATGAAAACAGTAGACACTATAAACACTAAACTTTTAGACGATAAGGTTCCTAAGATGTTTTCTTCAAAAAACTCTAGTCTCAAAAAGAAGTGTACTCAAAACGGATTAAGACTTTTGGACGCAGATATTCGTCACCTTGGAACTGATAATGGTCTAATTCTTCTCAAAAAGATGTATCTTGAATTACGACAAAGTGGTGTTGAATTTTTGTTTAATACAAAACTTGAAACATTTGGTTGGGCATATCCTTATTATCAAACAAGAGTTCCTTGTAGTGGTGACTTGATTAAAACAAAGAATTTGGTTTTTGCAGTTGGTCGAAGTGGAAGTAAATGGATGGTAGAACAGTGTAAACAGTTCCATGTACAAACTAATTCCAGCCGTATTGACTTGGGTATAAGATATGAATTACCATATGAAGTTTTCTCTGACATTACAGAAGAATTATATGAGGGAAAAATTGTTTACAGAACTGACACTTATGAAGATAGTGTTAGAACTTTCTGTATGAACCCTCACGGAAGTGTCGTATCAGAAAATACAAATGGTATTGTTACCGTAAATGGTCACTCTTATGAAGACCCCTCAAAACATACAGATAATACAAACTTTGCACTTTTGGTAAGTCAAAAATTTACTAAGCCTTTTACAAATGGAGATGAATTCGGTAAAATAATTGCTACTTTATCAAATCTTCTTGCAGGGGGTGAGGTAGTAGTTCAAAGATATGGGGACCTTATTAGAGGTCATAGGTCAACAGAAGAAGATTTGGCAAATAACTCAGTTATTCCTACTTTGAAAACTGCCGTAGCTGGAGATATTTCTTGGTGCTTACCACACCGAGTATGTCAGGATATTATAGAGACTATTCAGGCTCTTAATAAAATTGCTCCAGGTACTGCTAACCCTGATAATTTAATGTATGCTACAGAAGTCAAGTTTTACGATAACATTGTTGAAGTTGACGATAACTTGGAAATGCCATTTATGAAAAATGACGCCCATGTTTACTGTATTGGTGACGGAAGTGGAATCACTCACTCTCTAAGTCAAGCGGCAGCAAGTGGTATTTTTATATCAGGTAAAATTCAAGAAAACCTTAATAGACAGGAGTAAAGTATGGCAAGACATAAACATGAACCTGACTACAAAAAATACGATAAGATTATGGAAATCATTAAAACAGCCCATAACCTAATTGCAGATTGTCGTGACCCACTTTTAGAATTAAAAACTAGTAAGGACATTATGGACACTTTTGGGTTTGGATTGAATTGCATTAGGACAGGGTTAAATAAGTTAGAACTAGAAAAATTAAAAAAAGAGTCTGAGTGGCTTGATTTTTTGTCACAATTTAAGATTATAACATATAATGGTGATGAGGAAGAATTACAAGAGGAGGAAAAGTCAAATGTTTAGAATACATTGCTTTACAGAAGATAACTGTGAAAAATATGGTCTTTTATTCCCAGAAAATACATATGAAACAAAAAATATAGATAAAGTGATATCTACGATGAAAAATGTATTTGATACTAATGAGTCGGGGATTTCAAAAATAGTAATTGAAAAAGATATTTTTTCTGTAAATACTCAAAGTCCGATGAGTATTGACTAATTGAAAAGCACTCTTCCGAGAGTGCTTTTTTTGTTAATTCTACTAATTTTATATGATATTAGACAAGTTTTATGAAAAGTTATATAAGATGTTAGAGGATAATAATCCTACTCAAGATAGTGGAAATCAAAATACTGATAACAACCAAAATAACGATAACCAAGGTAATGATAGTCAAAATAATGGTGGACAAACTAACAATAACCAGAATAATGACAATCAAAATAAAGGTGAACAAAATAATAATGACACTCAAAATAATGATAGCCAAAATAACGACAATCAAAATAATGGTGAACAGGATAATAACGACACTCAAAATCAGAATAATGGCAATCTAAATCAGGATAATGGTAATGGTCAAAACACTGGCAACCAAAATCAGAATAATGGCAACCAAAATAACGACAATTTAAATCAGGATAATGGTAATGACCAAAATAATAATGGGAATAGTCAAAACGATAATACAAATGACCAAAATCAAGCTGAGAATGGAAATCAACCAGAAACCTTTATACTTCCATCAAATATAAAAATTGAAGACTTAAAACCATTTGTAAATCAAGTATTAGGAAAAAATCCTACTGAGGGGACACAACCTACACAGCAGGGAAATCAAAATAGTAACGGTGGACAACCTAATAATGTTCAATCAACACCACAAGGAAATCAGCCAGGTCAAACACCAACACAACAATTACAAACAGAATTTAATAACGTTCAACAAAATAGAACTGCACAATCACAAGTACAAAATAATGTTAATACACAGAATGGTACAAATAATGGTAACCAAGCTAAAACTGCACCTCAGAACAATAAAAATTTTGCAAAAAAATTAGGAACGGGATTAAAAGACGTTGGGGGATTGGCTGTTGATGCAGCTAAGGCTGTAGGTTCGGTTGCACTTAATATGCCAGGAGCAATAAAAACTGGTGCAAATTACCTTAATAACTTAACAGATAATTGGAATAATGGAGATGAATTAAGATAATATGAACAAATTTGATGAATTATTAACTAAAATGCAAGAGGCAACACCTCAAGGAACTACATACAACTTAAATGATATCCTCAAAGAACTTGGATTGCAGAATAAAGACCAATTACTTAAATGTATTGAACTTGCACAAAACGCAAAACAAAATAAAAACCCTAGTGTTTTAGATAAGTTCAAGAATAAAGTTGGAAATGCGATGGTTAATGCGGGTCAAAAATTACAAAATCAATAAAATAAAGGCACTTCCTAGAAGTGCCTTACTTGATTAATCCTCTGTTACTTTAACAGTATTCAAAGGTATTGTATTTTCAAAAAAGTCTTTACTTGTTTCAGCATCACAAGTTGAAGTTCTTAATTTTTTCATAAATAATACTGATAAACCTTCATACTTAAATCTCTTAAATATTGGTTCTTCGGCTGGGAGAAATGATGAATCTCCGTGAGGGTTCATTATACTACCCTCTAAATAAAGGATAAAGATATTCTTGTGTAAAAGAACCTTATCAATTCTCCAACAATTTTGTTTTATAACTCTATTTTCAATAGTAGGGATATTTTCAATATTTCCACCGTGTTTTTCAATATATAAAGCCTGCTCTGCTGGGGTAAGAATGTGTTCTTCAACAATATCTTCAATAAGCCTTGGATAATATTTCACCAAGTCCTCTTTAATATGATGAATCCAATTTTTTACGTCTTGACTGCAGTCATATGGATAAAACAAAGTCTTATCGTCAAATTTTATATAAACTCCAAAGTCTCTTTCAGAGTTCTTTTTTACAGTCCATAGTGGGGCACGTTTCAAAAAGTTTGTTAACTTATTTAATGCAGAAGAAACCCACTTACGTTCGTTAATACTATTTATTACCATTGGTTTCCCCTTGTTTTGCCATTTTCTCTACAAGTCTTTTAAGTCTTCTGTTTTCTTTTTTAATACCCTCTTTTGCAGCGTCGTCCATTGCCTCAGTAAGTCTCTTAAAAGCCTCTAATGCGTCTAAAGGTGTTTTATAGAAACCATACATAATATTATGCTTTTCCGTTTGAATTCCACCCTTGGTCAAAACTGCCCAAACGTCTCCACCGTCATTTGCCCTTTTTACTGTTTTACCTTCTTCGTCTTTCTCGTAATGGTCAAACTTAATATCCTTTACATTAACCTCGGCTTTGCATTTGTCAGGGTTCCACTCCAACTCGATATTATATAAAATATCACCTTTCTTTAAATTTTTAATAAAGCTCTCGTCACCTCTTAATGGAAAGTTCATTGTGTTTCTTTATGTAGAATAAATACGGCTTACCGTTTTTTCTACATTCCTCCTTGAAATATTTGTAGGATGTGCCTCAGACGCAATTTTTAACATTTCCTTAGCTAAATCTGCACTAAAACCACAGCCTTTAAGTGCCGCACAAGCACTTATATAATTGGCACCTTTTGGGCAATCATGATTAACAATAACATCATATGCCAAGTTAAATGCCTCACTTCCGTTACCTTTTTTGTGCATATTCTCCAACTTTGTCATCTCTTCTTCTTTATTATTAAGATATAGTTGGCTTGCCTTTTGGTCACGTTCTGCCTTAGCAATCCTCTCTAAATTTAGGTCAATTTTATGTTTTTCAATAATTTTTTCAAATCCCCAATTTCTAAGAGTAGCATTAGGATTAAAATAATAACATTCTTGTACTTTACCATTATCTCTCACCCCATTAGGATTTCTAGATAAACGACCTATTGTCGCACAAGCAATATCAAGGTACTTAACGTCCCCAAATATAATTGACCCTAACTTTGACCAATAATACTTAAAGTCCTCAGAAACGTCTTCTCTATATTCTGGGTCGATATATACTAAAGTATGAACAGATTTACTACCTGAAAAAGTCTGAGAAAAAATTCTATTTGTAAACTTTGGGTCATTTCTAATTTGAAGTGCCTTAACTAACTGCTGCCTTAGAGGAACAGTGTCCGACTCATAAACAAAAAATGCTGGAAGCATATTATCTTTACTTCTTGAAGGTAATTCGTCTGAGTCCTTTAATTTCTCCATATACTCTTTTCTAAAAACAGCAGTACAAATAAACATATCTTTCTCATTATCCGTATAATGGGGGATACGACTGTATTGGTCAGAGTAAGTAGGAACTTGTAATTTTTGATAATCAATTTTTACTTCTAGCATAATAATATATTAACAGAAATCGAACTTCGTAGGACTCTATCTCTTTAGGGTAGAATTTAGAAATTCTAAAAAAGAAAGTTCCAGTTTAAAAGCTGGAATTAGTTCACCTTATTGTATTTTTCTTGCTAATTATATGAGGAAAAATTATGGAACAATTAAATAAAACACCTATTTGGTACAAAACATCTTTTATGGTAGTGTTTTATGCAGTTGTAACTTTTATTTTAATGGCTTTACAACTTGCATTACACTTGTGTCTCAAATTCAATTGGTATACTATAAATCCAATATTCAGAGACTTCATTAACGGCAACTTGACATTACCTATGGAAACTATTTCCTGGTTCTGGATGGCTATATCAGCAGCATATATTGGTGTAGATAGAACAGCATATGCCATAAAAACTGCCAATACTAAAAGAGGTCAAGCAGATATGGGAAATCCTGCAACGATAAGACATATAATATTTATCTCAGGTCTATTGGCATTAGAAGCATTAGTTTGTAATGGTTTAGTAGAGGCAGACTTTCAATTAGATGCCTTTTTTACTGCATTTGGTACTGCTATTACTTTTTATGTTGCAGGTCAAAAAGCAATAAAGTCTGTTAAATATATAGACGGTAAACTAGACGCAAATGGTGACGGAATACCTGATGAAGACCAAACTTTTGACACAGAAAAGCCTAATGACTTTTTCGATAACAGTCATATCCATCCTAAACCACCTAAACCTCATAGACCTGCACCTCATCATCGTTCTGCAGAACCTATTTTCGACACAATAGAAGAAAGTGAGATAATTTCAAAAGAAGACGTTCTTTAATTTAAAAAGTTCCTCAAACGAGGAACTTTTTGTTTATACTTCTACTGGTTCGTCTTCAACTTCCTGACTTTCAGTACACTCTTTAATCTTTTCTGAGGGTTTAACATAGAATGAAAAATTATCATCTCTAAAACCAAGTGATATTTCATAGTCTTTATATTTCGTAGAAACTTCTTCGGAATTATCCCCTCACGCACTTTATATTAACAAAAAATGTTAAAGCGTGAGGACATTCTGACCGTCACCAGTCAAATTTTCTGTTTCATCGGATGTTCCAACTATAGCCAGTGCTAAACTGGCTAAGTCTTCAACACCCTCCACAGACCTAAATTCGGACACTCCTTGCCCTACAGTTTTTATTGCGTTCATTTTAAGATTGATGGCTGCGTTTACATCCCGAACGTGCTCTGCTCCACATTCAGGACAAATCCAATTTCTTACCGAAAGATTTTTCGTAATCGGATTCTTAAATCCACAACAATGGCAAATCTGTGAGCTTGAAAAGAACCTATCTGCCTTAACAACCTGACAGTTGTTCTCGTTCAATGAGCTTTTCCACAACAGTTTGTTCACGAAATTACCCCACGAAGCATCACCGTAGTTTTTGGCATTTTTACTGAATTTCATCATGCCTTTCAAATTCAAGTCTTCGATTCCGATGATTTGATAACTTGAAACAAGACGCTTAGTTTCTTTTTCAACCCAGTCATTACGACATTCAGAAATGTAATGTTCCATACGAGCAACTTTCACTCTTGCTTTTTCACGGTTGTTTGAGCCGATTTGCTTACGCATTAAGCGTCTTTGAAGTTTAGTAAGTTTTTTGAGATTTGCTTGTTTTTGTGCAACATAACCAAAATCTTTTCCAGATTGACCATCTGAGTTTATGTAAAAATCTGCGGGTGAAAAGTCTAATCCAATGGCTTGGTTTTCGTCACCTTCGTAGACTTTTTGTTTATGACAGTATTCTCTTTCAAAAAGCAAGACTGCATAATACTCGTTAGCAGGATTTTTTCGTATTGTAATAGATTTTAAATTTGCGCCATCTCGGAGAAAAAAATCGAGTTTTCCTTTCTTGTTTCCACTGTGTCGGAATTTAACTAATCCTAATTTTGGAACTTTGATTTTTCTTTCGTTCCAGATAAGAGCAATGTTCATACATTCCCTATAGGAAAAATCGTGTGATTTTCTTGATTTGAATTTAGGTTTGCCTACTTGTGAGCCAGCTCTCGTGCCTTTAACGGATGCAAAGAAGTTCTTATAAGCTTGTTCGGCGAACATAGTCGCAGAACATAGAGCTTGTGAAGATACTTCTGCCAGATAAGGAAATTTCGCTTTCATATCCTTTTCACTTGAAAAGTGAGCAGTTTTCCATAAAGCCTTATGTTTTTCTGGATTGGCTGGTTTAATTACATTTTCGTAGAATTGATTTCTTTCGTAAAGACGGTTGTTATAGATTTGACGGCAACAACCAAAAGTTTTTTCGATTAAAACTTTCTGTTCTGTAGATGGGTAAATTCGTAATTTTAATGCTCTGTGTTGAGTTTCAACCGGAGCGACTAACTTATTAGACATAATCAAAATCTCACTTTGGTTGTGTTTAGAAGGGTTGTGGGATTGCCGTCCTGCAACCTTTCGTTTTCTTTATCTAATTAGTTAGTAGAGGAAAATTTGAAAACCTCTGTTTTTGTAGCGAATTGTTCTGAAACGTTAAAAATTATTTTAAGTGTGTGAGGGGATAATTCCGAAAGAAGTTAATATACTTATATATTAACAATATCGTTACTAATTATATATAATAATTAAAAATCGTTCGTTCTTTAAAAATCTTAATATAAGGAAACTAAATGAAAAATTATATAAAAATTTACATTAAAAATGTCTATTCATATAAATTTCGTAAAGATAAACACGAGAAATTTTTTTGGACGCAATTTTTTATGACAGCAGCGTGTTGTATTCTTAACGGTGCTTGGGTTTTTAAAGATGTTTTTATTAAAGGGGTTGGGCCAGACGGTAACCTTATTGCAACAGTTTTATGTAGAATATGTCCTTTAGTGTTACTAGTACCATTTACTATTATTTCTTTTAGTTGTAAAAGAATTGAGCCACTTTTATCAAATGGGATGATGTATATTAATATTATATGTCAAATTTTAAGTACTCATTTTACAGGAACACCAACAGGTGGTACTGGAAATATGATAATGAATATGGCAATTTTTATGTTACATTATGCCTCTGCGTCAGGAATAAGCCAAATTATAGCCCAAATAGTATATCCTATATCATTATTTCTGTGTTCACAAAGTTGTTTTGGTTTCTTTTATGTTAGTAACAACCCTATAAGTTTATTATTCTCAGATTTGACTATGTCAATTGCAAGTATAGTAGGTGCAATTATATTAAGGTTTACATATTATAATAATTGGCTTAATGAATGTAAACTTGTAATTATGTCAAAAACTGATTCTATGTCTGGTGTTTGGAGTAGAAAAATAATAGCTGATATAACCAATAATGAAAAACTTGAGCAATTATCAACATTAATAATGTTAGACATTGATAATTTCAAATCTCTTAATGACACTAATGGTCATGATTTTGGGGACCACGCAATCTATGATACTGTTACATTTTTAAGAAATGCCTTTCCAGACGGAACGATAATCAGATATGGTGGTGACGAATTTCTTGTAATTATTAACCAAAAGATAAGTTTTAATTCCGTTAAATTAAGAGTTAAAAATAATGTAATTAGACAAGATATTACATATTCTATTGGTGTGGCATATGGTGAAATGGATGATGATATATACGGTATTATAAAACACGCTGATATAGCCTTATATAAATCAAAAGAGGTCAAAAATAAAGTAACTTTGTTTAGTGATATTCTTTAAGAGAATGAAAAAATCCTCGGTTAAATACCGAGGATTTTCCTAAGCTTTATTATATAAGATTATCTTAACAATAAAATGAATCAATTCAGATAATCTTCAATATCTGAAACAGTTTTTAGGTCTTCAATTTTTACTTTATAACCTTTCTTTGGTCTTAGGTCTGTAGGACTAGTAAAATCATTGAACTCTCTTTCATCAAATGCAACACCTGCCGCAGTAAAGAATCCATTATCTACCAAAATGACTGGAAGACATTCGTCTTTACAACATTCATTGTATGTTGTGTCAATGGAAATAGGTATAACTGTCCCGTGTTTTTCCAACCAAGTTTCTTTAGATTCATTTTTCGGATTCACATAACATCCCATATCTATACCTCCAATTATTTTTAATTCACTGAAAACCAAATCTTTACAAGGGCAATTATTATTCCAACTACAAAGAATACAACGTGTGAGGTATGTGAAGTTTCATCCTCATTATTAAGAAGTGTAAACTCTGCCACAAAAAGAATTCCTGCAAAGATAAACATTAACCAATTTCCGAAGATACACATAAGTCCAAGCAACATATATACTACACCACTTAGACCACAAAGTCTTGCACCTGACATAAGCCCATATATACCTGTTATAATCATATTTGCAAGAACAATAGATACAACAAATACTTTACCTACTTTGTTATCAGCATAAATCCAAACTGGGATAAGATAAAACATATTGCTTAAGTAGTGACCCCAATTCATATGAGTAAATGTTCCAAGGAAAGTACCAGCAGTAAGGTCACCACTAATAACCATATAGTCTGAAACAAAATCTGTTGCCATATATGTAAGACATGTAGCAATAAAACCCAAAATTACTGTTATTGCTAAAGCTGGATGAGCTGTTGAAAATTCAATAATCATATTTGCCATATTTATTTCTCCTTGTATATATAATATAGCAAACTATATGTCTAAAATCCCGAAGAATTATCCTAATTTCGTTCTTTTAACTTTCATCAATTCGTTTTCTACTACTGTAGACCATTTATACATATTAAACTCACCGTTTACTATTTCTCCACAAGTTATACACCTTGGAAGTATTCCTGAACCTACATTATAGTATGATGGAGTGTCCATACTTACAGTATGTAAGTGTCCACATATAATATTAACGTGATTTTTCAAAGCTACAGAAGAAAATAACTTTGTTGGCCCAGAAGAGTTTTCAAATGCAGCTAATTCTCCTGTTGGGTCTTTTAATAAATATAATTCTAAAGGAGAGTAAATGTTACGGATAAACCAACAGATAATTTTATTAAAATATTTGTATTTTCTACTGTATTGATGTCCGTGCATCATAAAGTATGTAGACTTTTCTGTTTCTAATTTTACACTATTATAAAGTTTTATTGTTGGAAATAATGGAACTTGTGCCTTTGTATAGGAAGAAGTCCTATATGCAATTTCCTTTTCTTTAAGATAAGCGTCGTGATTACCACGAATAAATATTAAATTATTTTTATAATAAATCTCAGAAAGTATCCACATTATGTCTTCGTGAATATTTTTAATATCCTCAATATTATTTTTTTCTGCCAATTCAAAAGTATCACCTAATAAAATAACTTTATAGTCATTGTCATTGTAGTACTTTAATGCCTCAAAAATATAAAGGCAGTTTTTAAGGCTATCATCATTGTTACCACCTGTCCCCAAGTGCCAGTCTGAAAAAACTACCACTTTATTTAAATCACTACCTTTTTGAGTAATGGTGATAGTATCACCAGTATCAATTTCCTGCTGAATAAATTTATCAGTTAATTTCATAGTTAATTAGTTTACAGTTAAATTACGTTCTGTTAGTGAATAGTGTTGTTTTTTAAAGCTTAAATGAAATTTACCATACTAATTGACTATGGTAGATAGTACATACACAAAATTATTTGAACAGATATACAATAAAGCAGAAGAACGCTTCTTTGAAGAAATTTATAGTATAGATACCTCGAAAGAGTATGAAAATATTTTTGAGAGTATTTATTTTAGGCATTTAAAAGAATATACTGCTTCTAGCCTTTATTCAGACCTTAAAGTTTTTAAAACACTTATTCTGAACAAGAAAACACGAGACAATGGTGTTAAGGAAATTGTAAATAGATTTTGTAATACAAAAACTTTTGAAACCACTAAAAGTTCAGACGACTTAATTACTTCATTTCTTAGTGAAATTACTAACCAATACTTAAAAGGTGGAAATGACGACTTTACAAGAGAAGACTTAAAAATGTGTTTGTTTTATGTTCTTGCTGGAATTTATAAAGAAACGGGATTGGGTATAACACCACTGGTATTAAAAGGGAAAACAGATAATTTTAGAACTGATTATTGGAAAGTAGGAAAAAATTATAAAGATGCACTCAAAATATTTTTAGATAGTTATTTTGAGCGCAAATTTAAGGTTCCTAGTGACTGTTCAAAAACGGAACAGTCTAAACTTTATATTGACTTTAAAAACACTCTTGAAGATATGCAGCAAAGTAAAAAATAGTTATTTCTTTAATAGATTACTCATATTTATATCAATATTTGACTCTGGGTAGCCTTTTAACAAAATATACTGTTTAAGCAGTTTTTTAACGTCCTCTGAAAAGAATCTTAAATATATTCTTTTTTCTTTTTCATGATTTGCTAGAACTAAATCAATACCTTTAATAAAGGAAACTTTGCATACCTGACTATTTGGAATTATTTGTTTTTCATAACATCCTACTTCCTTTGAGTAGCCTTGTTTTTTCCAGTCGTAGTCAACAAGAGATATATATTTATCATTATAGGATTCAAGCTCTTTTCTAATTTTCTTTACTTTGAAATAATTAATAATCCCCTTAATAAAATTCATAATTTACCCCCAATTTTATCTACTACTATATTAACACAAAACCTTAATTTTCTAGAATTTTTATAAATAGATTATTAAAAATTCTAAAAAACTTACAGAGACTTAAATTAAGATTACATACTCATAATTTTTTCCGAAATGAGACTTATTCTCAAGAGTTTCTACTATATAGTTTTTATATTTTTCAGTTTTATCAACAACAAATAAATATTTTATGCAGCCTTTATGTTTATTCAAACATAAATCTATCCATTCGTCACAGGATTTTTCAATCTCGTCAGTATTCTTATTCCAATGTTCTTTTCCACCATACGGTGGGCAGGTAAATAAACATACATTTTTAAGTACCGACCAATCTTTACCTTCAAATGTAATTAAATCCTGTATTTTGACATCACACCTATCTTTTATCAATTTATAATCTGCAATTTCATTAGATTCTCTAACGTGGTCTTCATTGATATCCCAGCCAATATATTGTATACCACAATTATATGACCCCAACATTCGTCCACTAAATCCTGAAAATGGGTCAATAATAATGTCAGCATTAGGAATATATTTCTTAATAAGTGTCTCTGCCAGTTTAGGTTTAAATACTGAAATTTTTGGAGCAATCTTAGTAACGTTAAGACCTTGTAATATATCAGTAGGCTTACAGGAACCTACATATTTAAGTCGATTAAGTGCTACTTTCTTTATTAAATCTTTATGAGTCCAAGCATCTAATGGACTTAATTTATTTTTACGAGTTGCCATATAAATAGACTTATGAAAATGATGTATAAGACCCATATCGGAAATGTCTGTCAAGTCAGAGTTTATATAAGGGAAAGATAAGTTTATTTTAAATAATGGTACAAAATTTTTAGTATATTTGTTATTAACATATTCTATAATTGGGTCCATATCAGACTCTTTGATAAAGATAACATTGTTCTTGAGACCACATTGATATTTTGCATTAAATAAACCATTTTTTGACTCGTCAAACGGATTTATCATCTGACCGTTCTTAAAAAACATATCACCTTTTATTTCATAAAGTTGACCGTCTACCTCAAAGTCTGGGTAATAAGAGTGTTTTTTATCCTCATATGTATAAAAGAGTTCAAGAGGCTCTTTAGTGACCTTATGTCCTAAGTCGGAGTGATATATATAAAAATATAACTCCCAAGACGAATCAAACCTTATATTATCATACAGATAGTAGTTATTATGACAATAGTTTGCAGACCCATATTTAGAGATAAAAGTACTCCTAACTTTATCTTGAATTTCGGGGGTTGCAGAAGCCCACTCTACCCCATACTTTTTTAAGTTTGTTTCTCTTTCTTTAGTCTTATATTCCTCAGTTTGAGTATAAAATGGTACACCATATTTTTTTATACAAGTTTCTTTAGACTTATCAAGGTACTCTTTAGTCTGAGTGTAGGATTCTACCCCATATTTTTCTTTAAGAGTATTTTTAATTTTTTGTTTAACTTTTTCATTCTGAAAAACAGACTCACAACCATATTTTTTCAAGTTTGTTTCTTTCATTTTTTCAACAAACTCTGGGTTTTGGTGTGCATATTCTACTCCATATTTTGTAAGACAAGTATCTTTTGTTTTACAATCCTTACATAGAAGTTTTGAAAACATTTTTCTACGAGAAGACCGAAATTGTACGATAACCGTATTATTACAATTAATACACTTAAACTTGATATACTTCTCACCTTTAAGTAAATCTAATTCTGAGACTTCATTTATTATAATAGGATTATCTTTAGTATTTTTCATTAGAGTACACAACCATGCCACTCAATTGGTTCAAATCCTGGAACGTTTTTATGACTTTCATTCCACTCTTTTACTGCCTCTTCAATAGGTTTTGCTTTCCAAGGGTTTTCAATACCACCGTGATAAAAATTGTGTTGGTATCCCGCACTAGGGTCACAGAAACTAAAGTCCATTTTCATTTTAACACCATATTCAGGTTGTCTAGACCAAGTTGAACAAGCCTCAATAAGAGAAGTTACCAAGTCTGCCTCTGGTTTATAAACTATCCAGTCCTCTGAGTCGTGAACCATATTCCAAATGTACGACTTCAATTTCCATAATTTAACATATGAACAAACACTAATAATTGTGTTAATTGCGATATTTGCTTCCATACACTGAATAGGTGAGTTACCAGCTTGATTTTGACGGTTTGAAACCATTGAAGAATACAGTCTTTTATCTGCACCCATAAGCTCACCTTGGGCATTACGTTTCATAAAACGTAACTCAGGAAGATGACGTACTGGACCGTGCCAACATCTTGCATATCCTTTTTCCCAACCAAACTCTGCCTCACGTTTTGTACGTTCAGGAACACCTGGGTAAGCCTTATAATATGCTTCAAGCATTAAAGTTGCGGCACATAAAAACGCACATTTCTTTTTAGTTAACTGACCTCTCTTCTTCTGCAAAAGTTCATTAAAGAATTTTTCCTGTTTCATATTATGAATATATGTCAATGCTTCTTCTTCTGTATACCCTTTATCTTCCAACTGTTGTGCCAGAGTAGGTGCAGAACAGTTAAACAATACACCAAAGTTAATAGTTTTACTTGCCTGACGCCAGTCTGCAAAGTTTTTAGACTCATGAGGTGCCTTAGTAAAATATTTAAATTCCTTTGTAGACATATCATGATGTACTATAGATTTAATAACCATTATAAAAATCTCCTAATTTAATTCCACAAGTACGGATATTATTATATTAACACAAAAAATCCCCACTTTTTAGGTGGGGATTTTCGGTATTAGTAAGTTTCTATTCCAAATTTAAGATATACCACATAGGAAATCATGGACATAACAATATATTATGAATCCTATATTACCCCTAATTTCCTTTAAGAATCCCTTTTGCAAATTTCTTATACAACACTTCTTTATCTGAAATGTCTTCATCAATTTGACCTTGATATGCTCTATCCAAGGCTTTTTTGAATAAAGGACCAGGAGTATATCCTTTGGAAATAAGGTCGTCTCCTGTAAGAAGTCTTGCAGGCATAGGAACACCAACAAGTTCTGCAATATCTGGGCGTGAAATTGCAGTTCTAATACCCTGCCATTCATCTTCTGCAGTCTTACGGCAACCATTTTCGTCTGCTTCAGCAAGTTTAACAAGCCTTGAAAACAATGGGTGTGAGGTCATTCTCCAAATCTTACATTTTGACTTAATATCGGTAAGCTGATGTGCTCTCATATGATGTTTTACAAGCCAAGCAATTGTGTCACAGTCTTCATTTGTCATACCAAGATTTTTACAGAACTCGTAAGCAAGTGGTTCCCCAACAACGTCGTGGTCTTTTGTTTTACCCCAAACGTCTTCGGGATTTTTCTTACCATTCTTACGAGCAGATTCTGGTTTACCGATATCATGAAGTAGCGAGGAAAACATATCCAAATAGTCATGTTCCTGTTTTGCCATTTCTTCCATTACAAGAAGTGTATGGTCATAAACTGTTCCACATTTTTCAATTTTTAGAATATGAGTAGTATATTTTTGGTTGTTATAATACCTTTCAACATATTCCTGACCTGAACAAGTCTTAACACCTGGGTCGGTCTCAAAAATTCCTAATGGGATTGCTGGATTTCGTTTCTCCTTATAAGAAAAACGGATTGTCGCACCTTCTGCGTGCCACTTTGGATTTTGATAACAAGATTTCATATCTTCAAACATTTCGTGAAGGCCCGGAATAAGTTTATCAATACCCAATTTAAGCATTAATGGTAATCCTTTACTTACAAAGTAAGGTTCCCCAAACATACCTACAAGTTCTTTAAGAATACGTTCCTTTGAAACACCTTCGAGAGAAAGAACCTTAAAGTCTTCGTCACTTTTAAAGTCAAATCCAAGTTTTGAAACAAAACGGATAAGTCTTAATGCACGAAGTGGGTCTTCTTCTATTCTGTCTTGAGCTCTTCCGCAAAATCGCAAAGTATGTCCCCTGAGGTCGTCAAGACCTTGACCCGTTGGGTCTTCAATAGCTCCGCAAACTCGTTCATATAATGCGTTAATCGTGAAGTCTCTTCTGGTTGCGTCTTCTTTAATGGAGACTCCTTTAACATCGACAGATGGTCTACGACCACTAGATGTGTCACGTCTGAATGTTGTGATTTCCACTTCCTCAAATCGTCCATCGTCACATCTGACAAGTGGCATGGTAACGCCAAAGGCTTCTGAGTTATTTGATACATTTGAAAACCTCTCAAAAATATTGTGCAATTGTTCAGGAGTTGCATTTGTAGCTAAATCATAATCGTGTGGTTTTTTTCCAAGGCAAGCGTCTCTTACACAACCACCTACAAAATAAATATTATATCCTGCTTCCATAACAGGTTTCATTACAAGGTTAATAATTTCTTGTTTTGTTAACATTTTTCTATGTCCTCCAAATCTTGCTCTATTTTTATATAGCGATTACTTAATGTAAAATCCCGAAAATAGAATAGTATTATACAGTGAATTTGTCAAGATATATTCTAATCATTGGGTTTAGTTTACTAATTATAATAATATATTAACAGGAGAACTTCATTTAATGAAATTTAGTGAAATGAATGATAACGATTTACAATATGCTGCAATAAATGATAAAGTTTCAAGGCAGTCTGTTGTTAGTGGGCTTGACTATCAAGACTTTATTAAGCAAGGAGATAGAATCTTCGATAAAGGCTTATCACAGGAAGAACTAATAGACGATAGATATGAACATATAAAAGACCGTGCAGTTGATAATCTTAAATACATTGAAGAAAAGTTAGGTAGACCTCTTACTGGTGATGAAATGGTAGATATTTATGACATACTAGATATCTCTGGGTTTGGTGCATATGACGCAAGAAATCTTAGTGCTGATGTTGATTACAATTATGAATTAAGGGAATATGACACTAATAATGCAAATTCATTTAATAAAAAAGTAAACTATATTATACAGTCTATTGAATATGGTATACTTGATAAAGTTCATGACAAAGCTATGAATAAAGTAGAGAATAATCCTACCTTTATAATTAATGACTTTGATAAAGATAGGCTTTTTGATGACTATGTAATTAATGCTTTTAATGAAGTAATGGATGAAGAGTATGGTTCCCCTGAGAAAAAGGCAAGTGACGAACTTCCTTTACCAGAAGAAGAGCCTTTGTCAAAAGAAGACTTACTAAATCTTGAAGATTTTGAGGATATCTATAACGAAGACTAAGGAATGTTAATTAGATATGAAAGGATTATTTAATTTATTAAAAGAAGCAGAACGTATAGAGTGGGATATTAAATTTACTAAAATTTATGAAACCTATAATGCCGCAGACTTAAGAAAAGATAATATAAATGGATATAATGCAAATACTCAAAGTTTTAGACAATATATAAAAGAAATAATGAATTTATTATCTAAATTAAATGCAGAAATGGAAAAAATATTTAAAACTAATCAATCCTTATTTAATCGTAACGCAACTATATATAACTTTGTAGAACTTGAGAAATCAAATAATATTAAATTATCAAAAGACCTTTCTATTAAATATCTTAAAATTGAATATAAATTATTTTTATGTATAAAAGTATTTTATAGAATTTTTAATATTTTTAAAGGTCTGCCGTTAAATATACAAAGTAGATTATCAAATGAAATGATATCCACAAAAGGTCATTTGATTAAGGTTATTACCGCAATTAAAAATGAATTTAAAACTCAACAAGAATTATATGGATGTATCCATAACTATGCAGGTAATATAATCTCTGTTGAAAAAGCAGATAATTATTTTACATTAGATAATCTAAAAAATCATTTCCAAAAAGGTATAGACATCTTAGGAGAGGGTTCAAGTAATTATTTTGTTAAACGTTATCCCAAATAACATCTCCCCCAAATCCTTTGGAAAGTCTATTATAATTATAGACTAGGGGGGCATTAGGTGTATTTCTGCAATTAGAAGTACACATTCTTCTATTATAAACTCTTATACCCTTATAGTCAAAATTTATACATTTACATACTTCTTTTCTTTCTGCAAATCTTGTTAGTAAGAAATAATCTTTTGGTAATTCCAAAAAGTTCACTTCTGCCTTATCGTCTTTTGCAGCCTGAGTATATGGCATTAGTTCTACAAATCCTACATTATCAATGTTAATAGACTTACACCAATCTAAATATTTCTTTACTTCTTCAATATTATCAATTTGGTTTTTAACCAAGTTACAATGCAGTAAAATACGATTATCTGTATTACCTATATAATCTGCAAAGTCTGATAATTCTTGATTTGTACAAGGTGCATTACTCTTGAAAATTTCTGCATTTTTAGTTTCATCATAATGATGACGGCTAATCCCATATTCAATACCCTTAAACTGAGATACTTCTTTAAGTTTTTCAAGATTAGAGCCATTAGTATTGACTACAATTAAAGCACGAGTTAAATTTTCTCTAATAAATCCTACGAGTTCTGTAAATAGAGGGTGTAATGTAGGTTCACCACCCGTAAAAGAAACTTTAATGATAGGATAATTATTCTTTAACATAGAGAATATTTTCATAAATTTGCTTTTATCAAACTGGTAGTCTGGGAAATTAGAATTAGAGCAAAAAGTACACCCACAATTACATTTATTTGTTAATTGAATCGTTAATTCTATTTTTTTACCAAGTGGGTCAGGAACACCACATTTATAACAGACATTGTTGTCTATCATTTCTAAATATGGTTCTAGTTTTTTAATGTCTAACAACTACTACTCCTACCCCAAAATGTTCCACCACAAGGGTCGGGTTCATATCCACAACCACTACTCCTACTCCATCTCCCGCAAGGGTCATCATATCCACAACCACTAACTTGGTCTGCAAGATATTCTCTTTCAATGTGAGTTTTCTTTTCTTTTTTCTTTTTATCTTCTTTTTTATCTTTTAGTATCTTATCTACAAAGTCTTCAATTTCCGCGTCAGAAACAGGTTTTTGGGAATTTAGGATAGGTACTAAAAAGAAATTCTGACCAAATTCCATTTTTAATACGCCTTTTTCTTCCTCACTAGTAAGATTTAAAAAAGGATAAAGGTCTACTGGTACAACAAAATATTTCTGACCATTTAATTCCGCTTTCTGCAAGTTTAATGTCATAGTACCCCCTTTATAATAATTTCCAAATTGACTGTAAAAAGTGTTTAAATCTAAAACCAAACTTTTTACCGCAGAACTTCGTAATAATCAATCTTTCTTCCAATTCTTTATAAAGTTCTACATCAATATAGTCATCTTCAAGAATAATATATTTTCCTACATAATTATTGTCTTCAATCCATTTTAGGATTTGTGTACCACGACAGTAGTCTAAAGTTTCGTCTTTATTTTCAAGACCTATAAAAGTAGGTTTATTAAACCATTTCTTTACTTTTTCTTCGTTTCTTGGATGTGCATTTTTTAAGACTACAGAACCTTTAGGTGTGATTGATATTATATTAACACCGTATTTTCGGAATAACTTATCGGTTTCCCACATTTCGTGACCACCATCACGTTTTTTAACAGAACCGTCTTCATTCCAACCATAACGCCAAGAAGAGGATACTACAATTTTTGATTTTGTTAGTCTACATAGAAGTCCTACCCAAAATAGATTTTTTCGGCATATTTGAACCATCATATCGTGCCCATACTTATGGACTTTCTTTTTGTATGACTTAGACTCATAATACTCTCGACCATTTAGTACACCGTCTATGTCAAGAAAGATAATTCTTTTCATTTTATAAGGTCAAAATATTTTGTACAGGCTAAGATATATACTTGGAAGATTTTTCTTAGATATTTAGACTCTGAGTAAGTTACACCCTCTGCGTGAATTGTTTTCAACCACAATTCTGTAAAAGTCTCTATCGCAGATATAAATTCTTCTTTTGACTCTACATATGGATGTTTACATGTCTTAATACCTTTTTTAATATGATTAAGTGCCTTTTTATTGGATAAAGTGTATCCAGTACTTATAACGTCACTTAATTCTCTTTCAGAATTAAATCTTTGTAAAAGTCCAATAAGACTTTTTATTCTATATGATAAGCTATTTAATTTTTTATGGATAGTATCAATACTCATATTGTCCTCCTATTATATAATATAGCATACCTTTGGGATAAAATCCCAAAGGTTAATATATTATTTTTGTTTGATATATTTACTTTTAACAGTTATTTTCCACTTACCGATAGAACCTTTCATAACAAATGACCCCATCCTAAAGGAATCAGTAATCTCCTGTCCAACACGGACTTTATTATAATAGTCTTTATCAACAGGGACTTCAAAAGTAAGTTTGTTAATACTATCTTTCAAATGTTCTGAAATATCCAACGTAAAGTGAGACTGTTTAATCTCAAACTCTACGATATAATAGTTAGCGTCAATTACGGTATTTGAGTTTGTGGAAGATTTCAATTCTACAAGACGGTCAAATGTAGTAGTTTTAACAGTTTCTACATTTTCGTTCGACTCTTTCCACCATTCTGACGCAAAAACATTTGTCGTCAAAATTACCATTGAAATAAGTAAAATGCCAAATTTTTTCAATTTTTTCTCCTTATCCATTTATGAGTGCTAAGAACTGTTCCTCAGTAATAAGGGTAGTTCCCAACTGTGCAGCTTTTACATTTTTTGAAGAACCACTGTCAGGTGAGTTTGTTACAAGGTAAGTAAGACCCTTTGAAACACCAGACTTTACTTCTCCACCGTGGTCAACAACAAGTTTTTCTGCCTCTGCACGTTTCATTGTATTCAATGCACCTGTGAAACAGAAAGACATTCCAGCAAGACCACCTGTTTTCTTTTCTTCTACATATACCTGTACATATTTGAGAGTTTCTGTCATTTCTTCAATAAGTGACTGAATTCCTTCCCAAATCTTGTCGGCAGTTTTGATGCCTACTCCGTCACAAACCAAGTATTCTGAACTTTTAACAGAAGATAATTCTTCAAAGTTTTTGAATCCAAACTTATCTACGATTTTATCAATAACTTTTTCACCAATTCCTGGAATATTAAATCCTGCAATAAACTGTGATAAAGTAATACGGTTGTGAGAGTCCAATTCTTTTTTGAAGTTCTGAGCACTCTTTTCACCATATCCATCAAGGGCGGCAATTTTACCCAAGTCCATTTTATAAAGGTCTGGGATATCTTTAATAATCCCCTTATCAATCAAGTCTTCAATACGTTTTTCACCAAATTCTTTGGCACCGATAGTATTTGTCCACTTGTTAATACGTCCAATATAACGTGATTTACAGTGTGGATTTGTACAGTAAAGGTCTGTAATTTTACCTTTTTCATTTTCTGTAATATCAAGTTTTGCACCACAAATAGGGCAAACTGTAGGCATATTCCAATTGTGTTCTTTTGCTAATGTTTCTACTGTCATACTACCTCCTATTAAAACTAATCTGTATTAAACAGTTTCATTTTTCTCCAAAAAATCAAATATTGCCCTAAAAAAATGTTTTGTTGCATCGTCACTTATTTTAGGGTCTTTATATATGTTATATAAGTTTAATATATATTTATCGGAAATATTTCCTTTTGCTAACATTTCAAAAATATTAGATGTGGATAAACTTTTATTTTGAGATAACAGTCTACTGCCAACTTCTCTACCGTAGGCGTCTGCTTCTTCAACTTGACTATAATATTTAATATTTTGTATCAAGTCAAGATTCATAGGGTCAAAGTCGATGTATTTGACATACTTTTTGTTAAGTTTTAATTTTATATTGTCCTCTATATTTTTGTTCTGTTGTTTATGTGTATCTTCATGAACATATGCTGTCCAAAGATTATCTACAAATAATCCAATATCATCTTTTGTGGCAAGTTTCAACTGAATTGCAAAAGGCTCTGTATATGAAATATAAAATATGCCGTCTAATCTTCCATATGACGCAGAAATAGCGGGAAAGTCATATCCCTCAAGTAAATCTGTTTTTATATGCAGTTTATCACAAATCTGTTTATACTGTATTTCCGTTATAAGACCTTTTAACTTTGAATTTAATGCGTTAATAACTACATAACATTCATACTTTCCTGTCTTATGATAAGTTTCATTTAATAATGATAATTTATTGAAATCTGTAAATCTTACTAATGGATGCATTAAAAAATTACTCCTATCTAAAATTAACGTGAAATTATCTCATTAGTTATAATTTCATTCTTTTATCACAGTCCTTAAAAGCCTTATCACTTTCAGACAATGCTAAAGTTTTTTTATTTATAATAATCCACTCTCCACAGTCTTTACAGCGATATCCCCCAATGTAATGATATTCCTTAAAGTCTTCATATTGAGCGTCGTGCATATCAGTAAACCCACTAATAACACCCACAATATCTGAATTCCTGTAAGCAAGTGTATTTTTATATAAAAATGGCAAGAAAAATGCCACATCTTCAGTGTGGCATATGAATTGCCATGATTATTATATTAACAATTCTTTTTGAATTAAAACAACTAATTATTATATAAACGAAAAAAGCTAGGACGGCAATCCCAGCTTTCTTCTAAACAAATTAAATAGGAATATTATTTAAGATGTCTAATAAATTAG
>Ga0233366_1000069_pt1 | contig 48213 bp, 44 predicted proteins | sample ElkDunMinimDraft_23_FD_191536 | JGI IMG/M metagenome (GOLD analysis project Ga0233366, IMG submission 191536) | Fecal eukaryotic communites from dung pellets of Tule Elk in California, USA - Elk Dung C4 | ecosystem: Host-associated > Mammals > Digestive system > Large intestine > Fecal | place...
CAGCATGCGTTGCAAGTGAGTTTTTGAGCAGCAAGAACACGCCTGCTGTTCGTCGTATGCAACAAGCAGAAAAAGCGGCAACCGTGACGGCTCCTGTGGAAATCGCATATACCCAAATGCAGGTGGATAACGAACCTGCGGTGTATGTATTTAACGGCGAAGATGGATTTGTATTGGTGTCGGCAGAGGACGATGCACGCGCGATATTGGGATATTCTGACTATGGTCGTTTTGATGCGAAAGACATGCCAGAGAATATGCAATTTTGGTTGCAGATGTATGCGGATGAGTTGGCTAGCAAGCCTACCTCCTCCCTAAAGGGAAGGGTACAAAGGCGAACTGCTGCCCAGACCCAAGCTACCTATCCAACCATCAGCCCTATCTTGGGCGAGGTAGAATGGGGACAAGATGAGCCATATAATAATCTATGTCCGACAGTGGGTAGCGAGCGCAGTGTGACAGGTTGCGTGGCAACGGCCATCAGTCAGATTATGTATGTGCACAAATACCCTACAAAGGGTATAGGAAGCAAGACATATACCACGGAATCTCATGGATTGCGACTCAATGTTAATTTCGGAGCAACGACCTATGATTGGGGGAACATGTTGCCCTATTACAAAAATAACTATAACAGTACTCAAGCCAATGCCGTAGCGACACTGATGTATCATGTGGGCGTGGCAGCCGATATGGATTATGACCCAGATGGCAGTGGAGCCATCTCTTCCGCAGCGTTGGCCAACATGGGCACGTATTTTGGCTATGATAAGGGGATACAAACCTTGCCAAAAGACTATATGAAAGAGGAGGAGATTTTGAATGCGATTGTTGCAGACTTGGAGATTGGTCACCCAGTATATGTGAGCGGTGCGACCAAGAATAAAGAGGGGCATGCATTCGTATGTGACGGCATAAAAAGCGATGGTTATTTGCATATTAACTGGGGCTGGGATGGTGTGTCAAATGGCTATTTTGCGCTTTCAGCACTTGATCCAGACCAACAAGGCACAGGCGGTAGCGCAAGTGATATGGCCTTCACAGAAGGTGTAGAGGTCTTTGCTGGTATTCAGCCAGACAAGGGCGGCAAAGCAACACCGTTAGTGACCGTGAAGAGTTTGACCCTGACTTCTGGTACTGAGATTAGTCGCAATGCAAAAGTGGCAGTGAGTTTGGATGGATTTACCAGCGTTGGCATAGCAACCGCCACAGGAACATTGGGTTATTATATCTATGATACAAATGATAATTTGATTAAGACCGTACCCATAGGTACATTTGATTTGCCAACAGGATATGGCTACACAGAGCCTATTGCTGTGTCTGCCGCCATGCCTAGCAGCCTTGCTAATGGTAGCTACGAAATGGAGGTTGGTTACACCGATGATGCAGGAACGATTCGCCCTATCTTGGTAAAAGGGAAAGGCGTTGTGCGTACCCCGATGACAGTGACGAGTAGTGCCATTACGTTCGGCGAAGGTAGTGGTAGCGGTGGTGGCACTGTGGAACTGGCAGCCATAACTAGTATTGACGTAACAAACGTAGATCAAAGCAATGTGTGGTCAATAGACTTGTATTCTAGTTATTTCTGGAGCGAATATGAGTCGGATAATGAAGTGTTGATTCGTTTGACATTGAATAGCGGTAGCGAGACATCCGTAGTTGGTTCTTACGTATTAGATGGTCAAAATAGTGGTGCAGTAGGTACTATCAACACGGGAGGAGTATATGCTATCGGTTATCACGACGCATGCTATCCATACAACATTGATGATATGCACTTGACAATTACCGATGCAGGAAATGGTGCATTGCGGGTGGAATATTGGGTAAAAGCCAATGGTACGGAAATAAAAAATGACATCAAAATCGCACAACCTGACTGGTACTTATTGGATAGTAGTACCGACCAATACTATTTCTTTAGCGAGTACATTACCTATGAGTTGGCATCTACAATCCCAGCCTCTCGCGCATTGGCAATGACTAAAACATTAAGCCATACGGATGTGACAGATATGTCGTATTTTGTGAGCGGAATTATCTCCAATATGCGCAATACGCCTGAGCAGATTGTGCAATACAAGAGTGCACGATTTGACATATCTGATGATGGAACGACAGCGAATCAATTCTATTGTTACAACACCAAATGGCTGGATAACACAGCGTTTGTCACGGGCAATGAAGTGGCATTGGGCGATGAGGTAGTGATATATGGACAGGTGCAAAATTATATGGGTAATACACCTGAAATTAAGGGGTATGTGTACCAATACACCGCAGGCGAGCAACCAGAGGTGGATTACTCGATCCGCAACTTGCAAGTGACTACCAACCAAGATACCGTGTTCTTTAACTTTGAATGTGAAGCACCTTACTTCCATGTGAAAGTGACCGACGCTAACGGAGAAACAGCAGCAAACGGCATTATTGACTTTACAAACGTATATGTTGCGGATCTTGCGAATGGTACCTACACCCTATGGATTCGCCCAGTGGATGAAGCACAAGAGTATTACATCGGCGATGCGGTAGAAGAGCAATTTGAGATTAACACAACGGCTACAGGTATTGAGGATTTGGAGACACAACAAACAGTGGTACTTTATGATTTGATGGGACGCCTTGTGGATAGCAAGCAGTCAGGTGACAATCGTCCATTTGACGTACCGGCTGATGGCGTATATATCCAACGCATGGGTGAAAAGACAACAACGATTTATATCAACAAGCGATAATGAAAACAGCAGAACAATTTGACATAGTGGCAGGTAAGTGCCGAAGAATCTATGAGCTCAAGATGAAAGATTATGGTCCAAGTTGGCGTATTATGCGTCCGCAGACCGTGAACGATCAACTCTTTATCAAAGCCAAACGCGTGCGCGAGATTGAGCAAACAGGCGTGAACATGGTGGGCGAGAGCATTGAGGGCGAGATGATGGCTATTGTGAACTACAGCATCATCGGACTGATTCAGTTGCACGAGGGTTTTGCAGACTCTGTGGACATGACTGCAGAGCGTGCGATTGAGTTGTACGACTACTATATGGCAGAAGCTAAAGCACTAATGCTGAAGAAGAACCATGACTATGGCGAGGCATGGAGAGATATGTTTGCGAGCAGTTTGACGGATATCATCTTGACAAAGATTAATCGCAACAAATCCATCACGGCGAATGACAATCAGACATTGATTTCGGAAGGCGCTGATGGTAACTACTTTGATATGCTCAACTACGCCGTTTTCTACCTAATCAAAGTGATGGAGAATGAAGCGAAATAAGACTATTATAGCCGCTATCTGCCGCACGCTGTTGGGTGTGGTGTTTGTGTTCTCGGGAGCAGTCAAAGCGATTGATCCATTTGGAACAGTATATAAGATTGAAGATTACTTAAAGGCTTTCGGGGGATTTTTTACTGACTTACTCCCGCTGGCCGAAGTGGCGGCTGTAGTTCTGATATTGTTGGAGGTGGTGCTGGGTGTATGTATGGTATTGAACGTGCGTACACAACGGACTTCGTGGTTAGCATTGGCTTTCTACGCGGTGATGACTCCATTGACACTATATATCGCCATCAATAATCCAGTGAGCGATTGTGGCTGTTTTGGTGATGCATTGGTATTGACCAACTGGCAGACTTTCGGCAAGAATGTGATGCTGATTATATTGGCGATTGTATTGGTGCTTCTACGCAAGTCTGTTAATCCGTTGTGGCGAGGATATATGGAGGTAATCATTGCTTTCATAGCAGCAAGTATCACGTTTGCCTTTATGGAATACACCTATCGACACCTACCTGTGGTGGATTTCCGCCCATATAAGATTGGTAATCATCTGCCTACACTGATGGAATACCCAGAGGATGCAGCGCTTGATGCGTATGAATTCTCGTTCGTGTATGAGAAAGATGGTGTGGAGGAAACATTCACGTTGGAGAACTATCCAAAGGGCGATAGCACATGGACATTCGTACGTCAAGAATCGAAACTCATTAAGAAAGGTTATGAACCTCCTATTCATGATTTTGAGATAATAAATGCTGATTATGAGGACTTGACGTGGGATATATTGGAGAGTGAAGAGCCAGTAACATTGGTGGTGATGTACGACCTCAAGAAAACTGACAAAAAGCAACTGGCAAAGGTGGAGGCGTTGTACGAAAACTGTATGATGAATATGGAACAATGCTATATCCTCACGGGATCTGGCACCGATGAGATTAGTACTTTTAGCCATGCGTATCCAACTGTGAGCGATGGCGTTTGTACTTGCGACCCTGTGACGCTAAAGACGATTGTGCGTGCCAACCCAGGTGTAATTGTGGTGCAAAACGGAGTGGTAATAGATAAGTATAATATTCGCAATCGCTAATGCGATTGTAGTTTAGAGGCGAGAAAAAATCAATTATTAACTATATAACTATTTCAAGACAATGAGAACAAAAATGGTTGCAGGCAACTGGAAAATGAACATGACCCTGCAAGAAGGTGTAGCATTGGCTACTGAGTTGAAAAATCAAGTTGTTAACCCAGCATGCGCCGTAGTGATTGGCACTCCATTCATTCACTTGGCCACCGTGACTGAATTGTTGAAAGACAGCCCAATCGCTGTAGCAGCAGAAAACTGTGCAGACAAAGAGAAAGGTGCGTACACTGGCGAAGTAAGCGCTGCTATGGTGGCTTCTACTGGTGCTGAGTACTGCATCCTAGGTCACTCTGAGCGTCGTGCATACTATGGTGAGACCTACGAGATTTTGAAAGACAAAGTGGAGTTGGCACTCGCAAATAACCTCAAGCCTATCTTCTGCATCGGTGAGGTAAAAGAGGAGCGCGAAGCTGGCCAACAAAACGAGGTAGTGAAAGCACAACTCGAGGGTTCTGTATTCCATTTGAGCGCTGAGGACTTTGGTAAGATCGTATTGGCTTATGAGCCAGTATGGGCTATCGGTACAGGTTTGACCGCTACTCCAGAGCAAGCACAAGAGATTCACGCATATATCCGTAGCCTTGTAGCAGAGAAATATGGCGAGCAAGTAGCTGACGATTGCACTATCCTCTATGGAGGTAGCTGCAACGCGAAGAATGCTGCTGAGCTCTTCGCTAATCCTGATGTAGATGGTGGTTTGATTGGTGGCGCAAGCCTCAAGGCTGCTGACTTCTGCGCAATCATCGCAGCACGATAATCATGGCTCTGATTGTTCCTGTACGAGGATTTACTCCTCAAATAGGCAAGGACTGCTTTTTGGCAGAGAATGCAACTATTGTCGGTGATACCGTCATCGGCGATGGTTGCTCCATTTGGTTTAACGCCGTGTTGCGTGGCGATGTCAACTGGATCAAAATTGGCAACCACGTGAACATCCAAGATGGCTCCGTACTCCATACCCTATACGAGAAAAGCACTATTACTATTGGCGATTATGTGTCTGTGGGGCATAATGTGACCATTCATGGTGCAGATGTACACGACTACGCACTCATCGGCATGGGCTCTACCCTACTTGACGGTGTGGTAGTTGGTGAGGGTGCAATTGTGGCAGCAGGTTCGTTGGTACTCAAGAACACACAGATTGGCCCATACGAAGTCTGGGGCGGTGTGCCTGCCAAGTTCATCAAAAAGGCTGACCCTGAACAAACCAACGAGATTAATCGCAAGATTGCCCATAACTACGCCATGTATGCGAGTTGGTACATGGAAGACAAATAATAATAAAGAATGAAAAGATTTTTGGGTATTAGTCTGTTTGCTTGTTTTGCAAGCACTTTTTTGCTTGCACGTACTCCGCAAGAGGCAGCAAACATCGCAAGTCTATTTATTAGTCAATCGCACATTGCACCCACCTTGCGTATGCAGCGCTCAGCGACTGCTACCACATTGGAGTTACCCGTAGAATTAGTCTACACACAATATCAATTAGACAATACTACCCCCGCTGTATTCGTATTCAATAATGCAAAATCAGAAGGGTTCGTATGGGTATCTGCAGAGGAGAATGCACGTACTATCTTAGGCTATAGTGATCAAGGACATTTCAACCACACTGATATTCCGGAAAATATGCAATTCTGGCTCAATATGTATGCCAACGAAATCGCACGTGCACAAGCAACTCCACATCACGTAGGGACGTCTATCACTGAACCTCTTCCCGACATAGAACCTCTACTTGGAGAAACAGCATGGGGGCAAGGCAAACCATTCAATAATCTATGTCCTATTATCAACGAAGAACGCAGTGTGGCTGGATGTGTTGCTACTGCTATCAGCCAAATCATGTATGCACACAAATACCCAGAAAAAGGCACTGGAAGCAACTCCTACCATATTGGAAGAGACACCATCATTAGCGAGGACTTCTCACAGACCACTTACGATTGGGTAAATATGTTACCTAGCTATAAAAAAACATATACCGACGAGGAAGCCACTGCTGTAGCTACATTAGTATACCATATTGGAGTGGCGTCTTTCATGAGTTACCATCCACAAGGTAGTGGTACCGTATCTGAATGGGCAATGCAAGCTCTCAACACCTTTTTTGGCTATGATGCTGCTATCCAGCCTTTACTTAAAGATTATCTTTTAGAATATGAAATTCTATCTGTTGTTGCTAAAGAATTACAAGAAGGACGACCTATATATATCAGTGGACGAACCACCAACAACGAGGGACATGCCTTTGTTTGCGATGGTATCCACTCCGACGGATTTATACATATCAATTGGGGATGGGATGGTTCTGGGAATGGATTCTATACCCTATCAGCACTTGATCCTGGACAGCACGGAACTGGCGGTAGCAGTACTAATCTCGCATTCACCGAAGATGTAACACTCTACACCAATATTCGTCCTAATCAAGGTGGAGAAGCACAACCTGTGTTATATGCCACAGCTACTCAAACTAGCAACTCGCGTATCGCACGTGAAGACAATGTAACATTCACATTAGAGAATATCGGCAATGCAGGTATGATAGATATTGATGGGCACATTGGCTATTATATCTATGATGCTCAACAAAATCTAGTAGAAAAAATCCCTTTGCAACATATAAAACTGCGTCCTGGTTATGGCTATACAAAAATACATCTATCATCCACAATTGCTGAAAAATTGGAGAATGCTACTTATTCTATAGTCATTGCTAGTATTGACGAGAACAACATCGTTCGCCCTATTATTTTGCGCAATCAAGGCTATCCAGAATATACCTTTACGCTTACTAGAGATTCAATCTTCTTCGACATACCAAAAGTAGATATGCCTACTACTATGCAAGCTGATTGGATCAACAAATCAAATACCAATCAATGGCAAATGAATTTGTATTCATCTGATTTCTGGCAAGATACAACAGCTATAGATGAATGGTTGATCCAATGTACTTTCACAAGCAATAGCAATACTTCTATCATAGGAAGTTATTTACTAGACAAAAATAGTAACACACCAGGGAACATCAACCTCGCTGGGGCAGTATGTGCAATAGGTAATGCCAATCATTGCAAGCAATACACATTGAAAAATCTACAATTGACCATTGCTGACAAAAACGCTGATTCTTTATATATGCAATATGTAATTGAATTCAATGGGCAGATATATATAGGACATTTTACCCTACCTAAAGAAAATTGGTATCAGGAGCAAAATGGTGATTATCAAGATTATACAGCAAGCGTTAATTATCAAGTAGTTACTCCACTTCCTGCATCAAAAGCTATTGAATTAAGCAAGAACTATCCTCAATCAACACCTATATCCTATTTAGTTACAGGTAGTATCGCTACCATATATCACGTTCCAGACGAAATACTTACCCAACAAAGCGTTGACTTTGACATCTCTGATGATGGCGATAATAGCAATACCCTCTATTGCAACAAGATACAATGGCTCAATGATGCAGATTGGATAACTGGCGAGGAAATACATGCAAGCGATCAAGTCATACTGCTTGGCACACTATCGGCAGAAAATCAAATGCCACAATTACAAGGTATCATCTATCAACATACACCTACTACATATATGCCTATCACTGCCATTGAGTTTAGTTCTGAAGGCATGCAGATGACATCCATATGGGAAAGTGAAGCCCCTTTCTTTAGAGTTCGACTTTATGACAAAGATGGTAAGATAGTTGCAAATAATATCATCAGTAAAAAGACCATCACTGCCACTATGCCTATTAAAGGAGAATATACCTTTTACATACGACCTATGCAGAAAGACAAAAAGCAGTTTGCTGGGGAGGCAAGATCCATTACATTCATTGCCGTAACATCTACCAATACTGAAATCATTAAAGAAAATATGCATTACGATATATACGATTTGATGGGCAATAAGATTGGTATAATCAACAATGAAGAAACCCACAGAGTCCAATCCTTGCAACAAGGCATCTATATTCTCGTTGGGAAAGACTCAAAAAAAACATTCATACCATAAAATTATTTGCATATTTATAAAAAAAATACTACCTTTGCGCGGAATTAATCAAAAAATCAATATGAAGCACATTTTTTCTCGATTGATGGTAGTTGCCATTGCACTATTGATGGCATACAACACCGCATTGGCTGACAATGACATGATGGTGCGATGCATCGCGTTTTACAACCTCGAAAACTTGTTCGACACCATTCATGACGAAGGCAAGAATGACTACGAATACCTACCTGACGGCGGTATGAAGTGGACAAGCATGAAGTATCAACACAAACTCCACAACATGGCATATGCTATTGCTCAACTCGGCACCGATGAAGATCCTCGTGGTGCGGCGTGCGTAGGCGTATCGGAGGTGGAGAACATCGGTTGTTTGTACGACCTATGCAAAGAGTTGAAAGAGAAACATAATCGCAACTATGTACCCATTCTATTGGAAGGTCCAGACCGCCGCGGTGTGGATGTGGGTTTCCTATACAACCCCGATATGTTCAAGCCTGTGGGACAACCCAAAGGCTACGAGCTGAAGGCACATTATGCAGATGGAGGTGTAGTGAGAAGCCGTTTGCAACTCTGGGTGTCGGGTTATTTGCTGGACGACAACCGCAAGATTGTGATGGATAAGATTCATATCAGCGTGAACCACTGGCCTAGTCGCTACGGTGGTGAGGAGAGTAGTCGTGCCACCCGCGATACCGCAGCCATGCTCTGCAAACAAGTATGTGACAGCATTTATATGCGCGAGCCTAATGCTAAGATCATTGTGATGGGTGACTTGAACGACGATCCATACAACCACAGTTGTGCCGTAGTGATGGGTGCAAAGAAGACACGCGAAGAGGTGGAAGCTCAGGGCTTCTTCAACACCATGTGGCAGAAATTGGACCGCGGCATCGGCAGTTTGGCATACCAAGGCAGTTGGAACCTCTTTGACCAAATCTTCATCTCTGAGCCACTGATGAATGCTAAGAAAGAAGATGGGAAATGGATTTATTGGAAATCGCAGATTTTCAACAAACCATTCTTGACCGTGCAAGAAGGCAAGGACAAAGGTACTCCACTACGTACAGTGAAGAGTGGTGTATGGCAAGATGGATATGCCGACCACTACCCTACCATGATCTATTTACTTAAGAAAAAATAAGCATATGACAGATACCCTCAAACGCAATGTTGCGCCTGTACGCATGCGCAACTACGGACGCATCATTGAAGATATGGTGACATTGGCTGCTAACGAACAGGATGTGGAGAAACAACAAGCGATGGTGATTTATATCGCGCAATGCATGCGACAAAAGAATGCTCAATGGAACAAAGAACAAGAATCAGGCATTGAGCGTCTGAAAGAAGATATCACCACACTATCGAATGGCATATTGACATGCGACTTTCCAAGTTTTGATGAGACATTGGAAAAACTGGCACAACGCCCCATGCTACTGGGAGAACGCAACAACAACCAAAAGAAAAAGAAAAAATGACATTGCGTCATGAAACCTAAAATCTTTTACCTACTAATCAACATCTTCTTTTGCTGCGTCTGCTATGCACAGCAAGCCTATAATGTGCGCAGTCCGTATGACCCTGCCACTCAAAAACTGGAGGCAGCGTTGCGCGGTGAAGTATTGCAATTCACATTAGACAATTCAGCCATCTATCCTGGCACCCAACGCGAAGTGTTGGTGTATGTGCCACAGCAATACGACGGTAGCCAACCCGCATGTTTGCTGGTTTGTATGGATGGCATCTTGTACGATGCTACCACCGTGATGGATAATCTGATTGCTACTGGTGAGATGCCTGTGACGATTGGTGTGTTTGTTAACCCAGGAATCGTGTACGACCAAAGCCAAGAAGTGGTGCGCTACAACCGTTGCAAGGAGTTTGACTCTACGGATGATACATTTGCTCGTTTTTTGGAAACAGAAGTATTGCCACATGTAGAGGGCATGCAGACTGAGCAAGGAAAGACCATCACCCTGTCGCAAGACCCCAATGATCGTTGTATCACAGGCGCTAGTAGTGGCGGTATTGCGGCTTTCAGCGTAGCATGGCATCGCCCCGACCTCTTTAGCCGAGTCTATACCAGCGTAGGCACGTTTGTAGCCATGCGCGGAGGCAACAACTATCCCGCAATTGTCCGTAAGACAGAGCCTAAACCACTGCGTATATACATGCAAGATGGATGGTACGACGTATGGAATCCTATCTTCGGCGAATGGTTTGAGTATAACCTACTGATGGAGTCGGCATTCAACTTCGCAGGCTATGAAGTAGCACACCTATGGGATCGAGGTAATCATAGTATCAAATATGGTACCTTGGCATTTCCCGATGCGATGCGATGGTTGTGGAGAGGCTATCCCGCTAAGGTAGAAAAGGGGATATCCAACAATGGTATGCTGCAAACCATATTGGCAGTAGGAGAAGACTGGCAAGAAATAGCTTTAGCACATGCGCCGAAGGAGCTGTTTGCTTGTAGTGATAGTGCGGCGGTATTTGCTGTAGGTAATAATATATATAAGGTATCATCTACCGGAGATATCACAGAGAGTGGTAAACTCAAAGCAGGCGAACGACTACTAGGCGAGGGATTGACCACACGTGGTAGTGCACTATACCGCCACGGACAAAAAGTAGCGGAAGGGCTCCATGGGCTACAAGCAGCACACGCATTATCCGACAACCGATATATCGCTTTATGCGCATCGAATGCCCAATCATCGGACAAGGTATGGGCGGTGAACGCAGGTTGCCGAGCATTGGCGATAGCACCCGATTATCGCTATTGTGTGACTGGGGAGGCGCATACCCATCATTTGATTAGCACCATCATTGATACGGCAGGCAATATGCGCTATAGTGAGCCATTTTATTATCTGCACGACATGAGCAACGGTACATTGCAGCCATCAGGAGCTATGGCATTTGACACACAGGGCAATCTATATGTGGCTACAGCGATGGGCGTGCAAGTGGCAGATCATAATGGACGTGTACGAGCGATCTTGTCGCTGCCTGCGGGTGAAGTACAAGGATTGGCATTTAGTGGACATTACTTGTATGTTCTATGCGGCGAACGTCTATTTGTTCGCAAGATGAACACAGCAGGTCACATACCTGCTGAAGGCGCGTTGACCTATCCATCGCAAGGACAAGGATAAAAGAATAGCAATACAAACAAAAAGAGGAAACCCGAATGGATTTCCTCTTTTTATTGGTGCGCAGGATGAGACTCGAACTCACACGGTCTTGCGACCACTACCCCCTCAAAGTAGCGTGTATACCAATTTCACCACCTGCGCGATGTGCCCAAAACAGGACTCGAACCTGCACGTCTCTCAACACTCGCACCTGAAACGAGCGCGTCTACCAATTCCGCCATTTGGGCGTTGCGTCAGCGACATTGAATCGACTGCCGATTCTATTCTGTATTCAAAGACCTCTAGAAAAAAAGCAGGAACTGTGTCCTGCTCATTTCTATAGAGCGGCAAACGAGACTCGAACTCGCGACCCCAACCTTGGCAAGGTTGTGCTCTACCAACTGAGCTATTGCCGCATTTTTTGTAAGAACACTGCTTCCTTCTCGAAAGCGGGTGCAAAGGTACTGCTTTTTTTTGATATGACCAAATATTTTAGCGAAAAAATGCAAAAAAAATGTATTTTCTTTGATTTTTTGCCTATTATATCCCATTTTTTCATTACCTTTGCAGTCGGATATGGAAAAAACCCCTCAAGAAATAGCTTTGATCAAATTACGCAGCCGTCTGACGAAACGTTTCCACAAGGCTTGTGCTGATTATGGATTGATTGCCGATGGTGATCACATTTTGATTGGGCTAAGCGGGGGAAAAGATTCGCTTGCTTTGGTGGAATTACTAGGCAGACGTGCACAGATTCATGTTCCTCGTTTTACGGTCACCGCTGTGCATGTGCGCGTCAAGGAGCGTGATTATCATTCTGATTTGAGCTATCTAGAGAATTTTTGTGCGCGCGTAGGCGTACCATTTATTGTACGGGATACCGAAATAGGTGATGAGGTGAAAGGTGAAAGGGGGAAGGCAAAAGATCCATGTTTTTTGTGTTCGTGGTATAGGCGAAAAGTATTGTTTGATGTGGCACAAGAGTTGGGTTGCAATAAGATTGCGCTTGGGCATCACAAAGATGACTTGGTAGAGACACTGCTAATGAACCTGATTTTTCAAGGTAGTATCGGCACTATTCCTCCACTTTTGCAGATGGATAAGATGCCCATACAGATGATCCGCCCGCTGTGCCTTATCGAAGAGAAAGACCTTGCGCATTATGCCCAACTCAGCGAATACGAGCAACAAGTAAAGCTCTGTCCTCTGGAGAAATTGAGTAATCGCGCCGAGATTAAGCAACTCATCCAGCAACTGGAGCGGCTCAACCCTAATGTGCGCGATTCTATATGGGGAGCGATGGAGAATATCAAAACGGATTATTTACCCACTCGCATGAAAGGGGAAAGGTGAAAACTGAAAAGTGAAAGGTTATAGTTATGAATAGTTTTTATACCATATTACTTTTGATTGCGTCGAATGTGTTTATGACGCTGGCATGGTATGGCCACTTGAAGATGGCCGAGTTTAGTTGGTTTAAGGCACTACCATTGATTGGTGTGATTGCGCTATCGTGGGGTATTGCATTTTTTGAATACTGCCTGCAAGTGCCAGCCAACCGTATTGGTTTTGAGGGTAACGGCGGGCCCTTCTCATTGATGCAACTCAAGATTTTGCAAGAGGTCATCACCTTGGTGGTATTCGTTGTATTTTCCGTGGTCGCATTTCACATGCAAGTAAAATGGAATCATATCGCAGCGGCAGCATGCTTGATTGCTGCGGTGTATTTCGTGTTTGGGTTTAAGTGATATGAAGAAAATATTATTTGTTTGTCACGGCAACATCTGCCGCAGCGTGATGGCAGAGATGATTATGCGCCATCTTGTGGCGCAAAAAACATCAACTGCGAACTGTCAACTATCAACTATTATTGACTCATGCGCTACTTCGCGCGAGGAGATTGGCAATGATATATATCCGCCAGCCAAACGTTGTCTGTCGGCACATGGTGTCCCTTTCAACCGCCATGCAGCACGTCAGATTACCCGCGCGGATTATGAAGCGTTTGATGCGATTCTCTGCATGGAAGATTATAATATCCGCAACCTCAGGCATGTGTTGGGTGAGGAGATTATGCAGCGTGATGCAGCCCTACCCCATCCTAAGATTCGCCGCCTATTGAACCGCGATGTAGCCGATCCGTGGTATACGGGCGACTTCGAAGCCACCTACCGCGATCTGATAGAAGGATGCAGTGCTCTACTCGCACTGATCGCTCAATAAACTGGGAAGCAGTTTTTGGCGCAATCCAATAACTACCCTTGTCAAATAGGGGCTCTATTTTGAATGATTTTTGTTTTAATTTCATTATTCATCTTTCCATTGTTTCGCTTTCAACTATTAGTAATTATTTAGTGGCTCCGCTTACCATACCGCTACCACCTCATTAGTATCTTATACTTTCCTTACTATGCTACTTGATTTCATAATCTGCCTCACACCTTGTTCTCCGCGTTAAGCCACCAAGCCGTTCTTGCGCCTTTGGTTTTGCCTCGCAGTTCCGTCAGCAAAAACCTCCTACTTTATAGTCCACAAAAAAAATCATGCTAAATAGCAATTTTTCTTGCAAATTCGCTTTTTTTTTTGTACCTTTGTCGCGTAATTTAAGGTCTGTAGATTTTTTAGAACTACCCTTGAAACTTTTAGAACTCTTAAAACTTTTAAAACTTAATAAAACTTATCAATCCTATGACAATGACAAAAAGCCCATTGCAAATCGCTCGTGCTGCGTATCAACCTAAGATGCCAGTGGCTTTGCAAGGTAATGTGAGCCTCAAAGAAGGCGCAAAAACGCAATCTGTAGCGGACCAAGAGGAGATCCAAAAACTCTTCCCTAACACCTACGGAATGCCTGTTATTGAGTTTGAGCCTACTGCTGAAGCGGCTAGCGTAGCAGCCTTCAATGTAGGTGTTATCCTATCTGGTGGTCAAGCTCCTGGTGGTCACAACGTAATCTGTGGTTTGTTTGACGCGCTTAAGCGCATCAACCCAGCGAACAAACTCTACGGCTTCCTCGGAGGTCCTAGTGGTTTGGTAGATGGCAAGTATGCAGAACTCACCGCAGATATCATCGACGAGTACCGCAATACGGGTGGTTTTGATATCATCGGTTCGGGTCGTACCAAATTGGAAGAGACCGAGCAATTCGACAAAGGTATCAAGGTTTGCAACGAGCTCGGTATTAAGGCTATCGTGATTATCGGTGGTGATGATTCTAATACCAACGCTTGCGTGCTCGCTGAGTACTACCTACAAAAGAACTGCGGTATCCAAGTAATCGGTTGTCCTAAGACTATCGATGGTGACCTCAAAAACGAGATGATTGAGACCTCTTTTGGTTTTGATACCGCTTGTAAGACTTTCGCTGAACTCATCGGTAACATCCAACGCGATGCTAACTCAGCTAAGAAATACTGGCACTTCATCCGTCTCATGGGTCGCTCTGCTAGCCACATCGCACTTGAGTGCGCTTTGCAAGCACAACCAAACGTTTGCCTTATCTCCGAGGAAGTAGAGGCTAACAATATGACTCTCAACGAGGTAGTAGAGCAAATCGTAGAGGTAATCGTATCTCGTGCTAATGCTGGCTTGAACTTCGGTACCATCCTCATTCCAGAGGGCCTCATCGAGTTCATCCCTGCTATGCGTGTCCTCATCCAAGAGCTCAACGATATGCTCGCTGAGAACGAAGAGTTTGCTGCGCTCGAAGGCGACGATGCTAAGCGCGAGTATGTAAAATCCAAACTCACTCCTGCATCTTGCGACCTCTATCGCAGCTTGCCAAAGGGTATTGCTAAGCAACTTACCCTCGACCGTGACCCTCACGGCAACGTAATGGTTAGCCAAATTGAGACAGAGAAACTCCTCATCGAAATGGTACAAAAACGCTTGGCTCAACTCAAAGCGGCTGGTACATACAAGGGCAAATTCGCTGCCCTCAATCACTTCTTCGGTTATGAAGGTCGTTGCGCGATGCCATCTAACTTCGATGCTGACTATTGCTACAGCCTTGGTAATACCGCTGCTCACCTCATCGCAGCTGGCAAGACTGGCTATATGGCGCTCGTAAAGAACCTCACCAAACCTGCTGCTGAGTGGGTTGCTGGTGGTGTGCCTGTGACCATGATGATGAACATGGAGCGTCGCCACGGCAAGATGAAACCAGTTATCCAAAAGGCTTTGGTGGACCTCAACGGCGAGCCATTCAAGTACTTGGCTGCTCACCGTGCAGATTGGGCTGATCCACACCTCAGCTACATCTATCCAGGTCCAATCCAATACTACGGACCAAGCGAGGTATGCGACCAACCTACTCGTACTTTGATGCTTGAGCAAGAGGGTAAGTAAATAGATGAAAATACGTAATATTTTATCAATAATCGTGGTGCTGTTCTCGAGTACTTGCCTCGCGCAAGACTCGGAGCAGCAACTCTACGATGCCTACCTCAATGCAGAGATGGATGTATGGGCACGATACATTGATTCTTTGAATTGGGATAGCGTGGCTATTGAGAAGAGAGATACCTTGTTGAACTATGAATATGGTTATGCTGCGCATGCTATTGGTGCCAAACTAGAGGATGCGGCTTATCGACTAGAGCAATTCGCTAACCATTTGGAAGCACATCGAGCACATCTTGATTCTGGGGTATATTATTGCTACAAGACAGGAGTTTGCAGCTTCCGTTTGTCGTTTGAAAGACGTCAAATAGCTAAGCAAATCAAAGGAATCTATGACTATATTAACCGTGCAATGGAAATTAGTCCGAACGATCCATTTGTATTGACCATGCAAGGGAATGTGGAATTTTTTAATCCGTTTTTTGGTAGCAAGCAAAAAGCACTTAAATATTACCAAAAAGCAGATAGTATCTACAAACAACATGCTAATCAATACAATTATCCTCGTTGGAATATACGTGCCCTACAGATGCCATTATTACAAAGTATGGGATATGTAAGGAGCAAGGAAGAAGTCATCCAAAAATGTCATGAACTATTGGCTGAAGAACCAAAATTTTCATACATTACAGGAACTTTTTTACCTGCATTCTTAAAAGAGAAAAAACGATAATAGTTTATTTCTAAATTACGATGCGACTGATTAAAAATCCATGGATAGGGGTAGAGGGCTATCATTGCTTTGGTTGCTGTCCTGACAACCATTTCGGGGTGCAGATGCAGTTCTATGAGGAGGGCAATGATGTGGTGTGTTTTTGGCGTCCAAAGGAGCATTATCAGTCTTGGGAGAATACACTGCATGGAGGTGTGCAGTCAGTGTTGTTGGATGAGATTTGCGGTTGGGTAGTTTTTCATAAGTTGCAATCTTCGGGGGTAACGGCTAAGATGGAAACGCGTTTCCGCAAACCTGTGGTGATACGGCAAGATTATATAGAATTACGTGCGCGACTGCGCGAGATGAAACGCAATATTGCCGTAGTGGATGGAGAAATTAAAAGTGCACAGGGGGAGATTTTAGTGGAATGTACGTGTACTTATTTTACTTTTGATGCGGCGCACGCACCTGCTGAGGTGCCATGCCGCCCAACAGAATTAATTGGAGAGGATTTGACAAGGGAGGAAGTATTAACTACTTTAGGAGTTTAGGAATTCGATACTGAATGTTCTAAATTCTTAATTCAAAATTGATTATGAAACACCATTTTTTACATTATATGGATCAAGTGATCCATAATCGTTGGCGCGATGTCGCTTTTGTTGATTACGGAGAGAAAACACAATATACCCACGCTGAGGTGGCGCAACAAGTTCGCCGTTTTCATAAGCTTTTCCGTACGTTGGGTGTTCAACAAGGAGATAAGATTGCTATTGCCTCGCGCAACTGCTCCAATTGGGTGGTTTCCTACATGGCAATCATGTCCTACAAAGCGGTGGCAGTTACCCTCTTGCAAGACTTCAAAGCAGAGGATTTGGCACGCCTCCTGGAACACTCTGACTCGAAGATGCTCATCGTTGGACCTTATGTGTGGCGCGACTTGCAACACCAGCAGTTGCCTGAGCTACAAGCCATCATGTCAATGGATGACTTCTCGTTTATCCACCTCGCAGAGGAGTACAAGGGGAATGTGGAGCATATCATGACCGAACCATCTACCCTCACTGAGAATACATTCTTCTCGCTCGTGCAAGATGGCGAGATAGATCTTGATTCACTCGCACTCATCAATTATACTTCGGGCTCAACGGGCTCACCCAAGGGCGTGATGATTAGCCACCGTTCGCTGAGTAACAATACTGAGAACGGTCAGTATATCCTACCTGTAGAGCCAGGTCAACGCGTTGTTAGTATGTTGCCTTTGGCGCATATGTTCGGTCAATTAGCAGACTTCCTTTATCCATTCAGTGCAGGTGCAACTATCTATTACCTTACCAAAGCACCTACCCCTAGTCTATTGCTCAAAGCAATGGCGGATGTTAATCCATATTTGGTAGCTACGGTGCCATTGGTGATTGAGAAAATCTATAAGAAAAAACTCGATCCACTATTGAGCAAACTATCTTTTAAGTTCTGCTGGTACACTCCAGGAATCATGAATATCGTGCGTGCAGTGGTAAAGAAATCCCTGGTCAAAGCTTTTGGTGGACAAGTGCGTTATTTCCTTTGCGGTGGCGCAGCTATGAACCCTATTGTTGAGAAGTGCCTCATGGATGTCAACTTCCCACTTTCAATCGGTTTCGGTATGACCGAGTGCGGACCACTTGTCAGTGGTTTGCCTCCTAAATACTTCAAACGTCGTAGTTGCGGTGCGCCTGTGCCAGGTATGGAGGCAAAAATTGACAACCCTAACGAGAAAGGCGAGGGTGAGATTCTGGTTCGTGGAGAGAACGTGATGATGGGCTACTATAAGAACGAAGAGGCTACCCGTGCTGCATTTACCGAGGATGGTTGGTTGCGTACTGGAGATCTTGGTTACATGGATAAGAAGCAAAATATCTTTATTCGTGGACGTATCAAGTCCATGTTCCTTGGCGCAAGTGGACAGAATATCTATCCAGAGGAGATTGAGGATAAACTCAACAACCAAGCTGGTGTGGCTGAAAGTATCGTGGTTGAGCGTGAAGGCAAACTCATCGGTCTTGTGTTCCCAGATGAGGAGGCTACTAAGGGATTCTCACTTGCAGAGATTGAGCGCATGATGAAAGAGAATTTGAAGAAACTCAATGATTTGCTGCCTTCTTACTCGCGCGTACACGATATAGAAGTTAAGCAAGAACCATTCGAGAAAACACCTAAAAAGAGTATCAAACGATTCTTATATAAGTAAACGATATGGAAAATAAGGTAGCGGAAAACCCTTTCAAAAACCGCATGTTGGCGGATGCCAACAGTTTAGGGGACGGCAGCAGAACTGTTGATAGTTTAGAGTATAGAGGCAAGAACACCTCTTTTATCGTGGTGACGGCGTTGTTTGTGACGCTGTATGTGGTGAGCAATGTGATGGCTGTCAAGGTCATTGGGTTGTGGAATCTGTTTTATTTTGATGCTGGTACCATCACTTTCCCTTTTGCCTACATGCTGGGCGATGTGCTGACAGAGATATGGGGATATAAGACTGCCCGTAAGGTAATCTTTACTACATTGCTTTGCAATATCATGATGGTGCTTTGCACACAAATAGGTGTATGGCTGCCTTCGCCTGACTATTTGGATACTACAGCTGAAGCATACAATACGATGTTTAGTTATGTACCACGAATTGTAGTAGCTTCGTTGACTGGATTTCTTTTGGGCGAACTCAGCAATGCTTGGTTAATGGATAAGATCAAGAAGTGGACTAAGGGCAGAAGACTTTGGGTACGAACAATAGGTAGTTCGGCTATGGCGTATTGGTTTGATTCGCTACCATTTGTATTGATTGCCTTTGCAGGAACTGTTTCCACGCGCGATTTATTGCTGATGATTGCTTTTCAATATGCATCGAAGTTGCTCATTGAGGCAGTGTTGGGTACCCCAATGGCGTATATAGTGATTAAGACGATAAACAAGCATACCACCGCCTATTCTCTAAAGAGAAGGGAGGATGAATATCCTCGCAAATAAAGTCCTTTCCTTTAGGGGAGGATTTCGGAGAGGCTTATGGAACGATATGCTATCATACATACGGTATTACCTCGCGAGTTTGTGCTGCTGCAAGGAACGGGGTGCAGATGGAAGAAATGTACCTTCTGTGACTATCATGCAGATGTAAGCGATAATCCCTTTGCTGTGAACAAAGAGGTGTTAACACAAGTGCAAGGCGTGTATGGGGTGTTGGATGTGATCAACTCGGGTTCGGCGATGGAGTTAGACGAACAGACTATCGCGATGATTAAGGAGGTCGTGCAAGAGAAACAGATCCATACGCTGTGGTTTGAGGCGCACTATATGTATTGGCATAAATTGGCGAAGTTTGCGGAGCAGTTTGATGAGGTAGAGGTGAAATTCCGTTGTGGGGTAGAGAGCTTTGATAGCTGTTTGCGTGAGCGATGGAACAAAGGTGTTGCAGCGAGTGTGACAGCACAGGATGTAGCGAAACATTTTCAAGGAGTATGCTTATTGTGTTGTACGCAAGGCGATAGTAAGGAGCGTATATTGAAGGATATAGCGCTGGCAGAGCAGTATTTTGAATATGCGAGCGTGAACGTATTCTGTGAGAACTCTACCAGTCTCAAGCGAGATAATGCCTTAGCAAAATGGTTCATAGAAGAAGTATATCCAAACTTGAAAGAGTCGGAGAAAATAGAGATATTAATTAATAATACAGATTTAGGTGTAGGATGAAGTATGAAGAAGTGATGATTGGTCTCAAACAGGGCAAGTACGCACCTGCGTATATGCTTTGTGGAAAAGAGTCGTATTATATCGACTTGGTAGCCAATTACATAGAGAATAATGTGCTGGATGAGATGGCGCGTGAGTTCGACCAGACTATTATTTATGGCAAGGACTTGAGCAGCGGAGATGTGTCACCTGTAATTGGCGCGGCACGTGGGTTCGCCATGATGGGTGGATACAAGGTGATCATTGTTAAGGAGGCGCAGAACATCAAGAAGTGGGAAGCATTGGCAATGTATATGGATAATCCCCAGCCATCCACAATATTGGTCTTCTGCTATAAATACGGTTCGCCAGATAAGCGTTTGAACTTATTCAAGAACTGGGAAAAGAAAGGTGGCGTGCTGATGGAGTCGGATCAACTCAAAGATTATCAGGTAGAGAAGTGGATTCGAGACTATGTGATGCAACGCAATAAAGAGTTGAAGGCCAATGGTGATGAGGTACAGATTGATGAGAAAGTGACGAAGATTCTGGCAGATAGTATTGGTACAGATCTAACACAGATAGTGGGTGCTTTGCAGAAGTTGATTGACGGTCGCCCAGAGGGCGTGAAGGTGATAGATGCTGCGTTGGTGGAGCGGAATATCGGTATATCGAAGGACTTTAATGTATTTGAGTTGCAAGAAGCTTTGGTGAAAGGGGATGTGGTGAAAGCTAATCGTATTACGCAGTATTTTGCGTCGTCGAAGGATCACCCGATGGTGAAAGAGTTGGGCATATTATACGGATTTTTTGCTAACTTGATGATATATCACTATTTACCTGATAAGACAGATAGGGTTGCAGCTAGTGCGTTAGGCGTATCACCCTATTTCGTAAAAGACTATGCGGCAGCAGCCAAACGCTATTCGGCAGGTAAGACATTTGCGATAATTGGGTATTTCCGAGAGATAGATGCGCGATTGAAAGGTATCAATAATCCAAGCGCGAAAGATGCGGACTTGTGGAAAGAGTTAATATACAAGATAATGCATTAAAAAAATCCTCCGTTAGCGGAGGATTTTTTATTTAGAAGAGGTAACCCATCTTGATGTAGAAGTTAGCCCATTTAGCGTTATCTTGTGGGTCGAGTGCCATAGCCCAGTCCACAGAAAGCACGAAGTTCTCGTTCATAGCTGCCTTCAAACCCAAACCTGCTGCCATGTGAGGCATATATACACGGGAATGGTCGAAGTTGCCATCCTTCATTGCGAAATAGTTATCCAATGGCAGTTTATAAGGATCTTTGTCTGTACTATATTTTTTTTCCAAAATTTGTTGTTCTGGCAATTCATATGGCTGCGTAATCACGCCCAAATCAAAGAATGGTGCCAAACCGATATAGAAGTGTTGGCGACCGATATCAAACTTCGCCACCTTGCAGCGGAATTCTACGTTTGCATACGCAAAACCATTTGCCAAAATTCGGTTACGCATGATACCGCGCAATGAGTTAGCACCACCCAATCCCTCGTACATCACGCGTTGGATAAACAGCGTATTTAGGTACGTATTCATGTAGAATGGCGACTTGCCCGCGATATTATTCTGTGTTCCAATACGATACGCAAATGTCACGCGATCGCGATATACGGGCACATAGTGGCGGAAGTTGAAGTTGAATTGCAAATGGTTGTATCCCGCTGCCGCTTGCTCGCCAAATGCTGCGGTATAGGTAAAGAACGCATCCGCATAAATACCTTTGGTTGGGCAAGTGCGTTGGTCGCGGCTATCATAAGTAATACCTGCACGTAAATAGGGATGCCAACCGCCTTCGGCTTCTGCCTGATCAATAAGCCCCCATTTCACATATTTTTCGTACAGACCTTCGATAGCAGGATTCATCGCTTTCGAATCTGTTGGTTTGCCATCTTCGCCTAATTCGTATTTATGTTTACCATTGAGCATGTCGATATCACATTCGCCTATCATATAGCCGAGTACGCCAACACCTGCATTCCACTTGATATTCTTCCATATCGTACCTTCAATATCAGCTGCGAAGCGGAAAAGGTTGCGTTTATACTTGTAGAATGCACGCGATTGATAGGTATCAATATCCATTTTTTCTGGATTTTTGTTCCACTTATGCAACGACTGATTATAAATGGACTGATAGCCATTGAAACCATAGAAGTCGCACATTGCATCTGGCTGATAGGTGGCGTCAAGGGTCAAACGGTGCTTAGGAATCAAGTACTTGCTGTCATAATTCACGCGGAAGATACCGTAATTCTTTGTTGTATAGGCTGCCTCTGCGTAGAGAGAGTGGATATACTCTGGGTACTGCGAACCATCTCCATAATAATATATATTGGCAAGTGCACCACCTTGAAAACCAAGGTCAGCATCAAATGCTACTGATGGTAATGCTCCGAAGTTCCAGCCCGTTTTAATCTTCCTACCCAACGAATCCACTTGTTGAACTTTCGCTTTTTTCGCTGCAAAGATAGGCAGCACGAATAATATACTTATGATAAATACAAATAGACGTTTCATAACAATATTAAATATGAACTATTAATCAACCAAGAATCCACGCCAAAAGCGCACCAAGGTACGTGCCTATAGCATAACCTACCAAGCCCACTACAATACCAGAGATTAGGACTTTTTTATTCTTCATCGCACCTGCGATTGGTGGTACGAATGGGGGCGAGCAAAGCAGACCCACTTGGCAAACGCAAAATAAGTCGCCACTGACTTTAGCGATACGGCACAGCAACAAGTGCAAGCCAACCGAGATGCCAATAATCCACAATACGAAGCCACCGATATACAACGAACCACCGTTCACACTATTGATGTCGAACATGGATGCTACTATCACGCTGAAAATCAAGATGAAGAACATGCCCAATTCAAAGGTCTTTGGCAATTCGCGTATAGGTTTGAAGAACGAAGCGATGATAGAGAGAGTGGTAATAGTCAGAATTACTACCAACTCGTTAAGTGTACCTGTGATGAGCAACGCCAAACCTGCACCTATAGCAAGGAAGATGACACTCAAACCAAGTCCCTTCATCATGCCGATGAAGTTTTTCTTTTCGAACATACCGCGGTAGTTTTCCACATCGTTGGTTTCCACCTCGTCTTCATCCATACGCCCCTTGTGGGTGATATCCTTGTATGGTAACAACTTGCGGAAAATCTTATAGCCGCCACCCAAGAGGAAGAATATATAAGGTGTAGTAATCACCATTTGGAATGCCAGCACAATCGCCATTACAGAGCGATCCACATTCAATGCTGCACCCAATGCGTTAAAGTTCATTGTTCCACCGGTATAGATACCCGCCATCATACCTGTTACTTTGGCAATCTCTGGCACCGAGTTACGGAAGATAAAATAGCCTGAGATAGAAGCAATGAGTACAGCTGCAAGACCTGTCACTAATGCCCAAGTTGTTTTAGGCAGCGATTTTGTCCAAAGCTTGAAATCGCAATTGAAGAGCATCAGCGGAATAGCCAATGGCACTGCCACATTCATAATCGTAGATTGTAGTTTGCTAAAGGTTGCCCCTATAGCAGGATCAGCAAAATGGAATACTCCGCAGAGCGAAGCGATAATACCTACAGCATACGCAAGTACTACAGTACCAATCTTTTGGACAACTGTCCAGCGCTTGAACGCCTCAATAATCAATATTGGGAAAATAATATAGCAAGCAAGAATGATGTAAACCTTTACCATAATTCAAAATTCTTAATTCTTAATTCAAAATTCTCAATTACTTCGTTTCCTCTGGTTTATTCAATTTTCGTGCTAAATACATATACTCCTGCAAGAACATCCAGAATGGCATCGTGATAAATCCAGTCAAAGGTATGATAATCAGCTGCCAAACAAACTGCACCGAGTTGTGGAACGCAGGATCTTTGATTGCCCAACGAATAATCAACCATGCTAGCCACAATGGCAAAGTGATAACACCCGCCACCAATGCCAAAGGCGACATCAGTATCAACATCAAGAGCAAGCCCCATTTTGGCATACGATGCTTAGGGAACCAGTTTTTATTGGCTGGGCGATTGTGGTTGAGGTTATCCCAGTTTTTCTCATAATTCTCATCATCCGGAACCCAAAGGATTTGCTCACGCATGCGGTTTGTTAGTTCCTCTCGCATGGCAAGAATCAACTTAGGTTGCTCCAAGTCAGCGTGCTCAGCAATAAACTCGGTCATGTTGATAGGTTTACCAATGTTAATAATGAGGGTATCCCACAGGTGAAACCAGTCACTGTACTCTAATCCCACAGGTACAATATAGATAGGTTTTTCTTTACCAAACTTTTCGTTAGCGCGCAATGTGATACGGAAAATACCTTTGCCTAACGGCAGTAGCGAGTGCTTAGTGCGGTGAGTCCCCTCTGGCAGGATACAGAATGGTACGCCCTCTTCGAGGGTGTCAATAGCACGCTCTACAGTCTCATCGTTTTTGAGCACTTCGCCCGCTCCATCGCGCATGCGACGGATAGGCATTATCTTAAAGAAACTCAGGATTTTAGCCAATCGCTTGTTGCGGAAGATGTCCGCACGAGCTACAAATACTTTTCGCTCCGAATTGATAGACAACACCGCCAGCGCATCTTGCAGCGCGTTAGTGTGATTTGGTGCAAAAATTACTGCCCCATCTTGGGGGATATTCTCCTCGCCTACGTACTTGATATGACGGTACGAATGTCGGAACATCCAGTTCACCAGCGGGAGAAGAAATCGATACGCACGATTCTCATCATGTATCTGCTTCATATCTTCTCAGATTTTTTGTTTCCGTGCTGCAAAGGTAGTATATTTTTTTGGAATGACCAAATATTTAAGAAAATATTATTGAGTCATAAAAAAGAAGGATTGTCCTCTCGACAACCCAATCTCTTACTTAACCTTAAATCTAATACCATGAAAAACACGGTGCAAAGGTACTGCTTTTTTGCATATCTACCAAATATTTCTCCCTAAAAATATGTTTTACAACATCTTTTTCGCATTTTTGCAAAGTCAATTTAGCAAAACATGCCCAAAATTAGACAAAACAGGAGGGAATATGGCTTTGTCCGCTTTATTGATGATTCAACACTACAAATGCATAAAAACAAAAGAAGATGCGTTTGCATCTTCTTCGCGGTGCGGACGGGACTCGAACCCGCGACCCCATGCGTGACAGGCATGTATTCTAACCAACTGAACTACCGCACCAATTGTTATGTCGCACTTTCTTTTCGAAAGCGGGTGCAAAGGTACTGCTTTTTTTTGATATGACCAAATTTTTTGAAAAAAAAGTGCAATTTCACATGATTTTTTTCACAAAAAGCTCATTTTCAAGTACGAAACTACACAAAAAAATGGAGGATATCTGCTCATACCCTCCATTTTCGTATCGTTGATTTTGCTTACAATGCTCTCAATGTAGCAAGCAAGTATTCGTAGAATTTTGCCACCGTAGCAATATTCACGCGCTCATCTGGTGAGTGTGGATATTTGATAGTTGGACCAAAGGAAATCATATCCATGTGTGGATAGTTGCGACCAATGATACCACACTCCAAACCAGCGTGGATAATAATCACGCGTGGTTCAACACCATAATTAGCTTGGTAGGTCATCTTCATGACATCAAGAATATGGCTTTTGAGATTTGGCTTCCAGCCAGGATAGGAACCAGAGAACTCCACCTCAGCGCCTGCCATCGCAAATACGGAGTGAATAATCTCCTGCAACTCCTCTTTGCGAGATTCCACAGACGAGCGTGTCAAGCAATATACGGTCACGCAATTATCAGCGGTAGTGAGCATAGCCAGGTTGTTGCTAGTCTCTACCACGTCAGGCATTTCTGGAATCACGCGATATACACCATGAGGGCAAGCAGTGATAGCATGAATCAAGAAGTCTTGTACATCTTCTGGCAACTCGGTAGTAGGGCATGACACTTCCTCGGCTGTCAAATGGATGTTATCCTCTACACCGTCATACTCTGCGATAAAGAGGTCTTCGCACTCTGCTACAAGATCCATAATATCCTCTACGCCCTCCGCAGGTACGGTTATAATAGCCGATGCTTCGCGTGGAATCGCATTGCGCAAACTACCACCTTCCACACTTGCCAAGCGAGCTTCGTAATTAGCCACTGCCTCCTTAAGGAAACGGAAGAGCAACTTGTTGGCATTCGCGCGTTGCAAGTGGATATCACAACCAGAGTGACCACCTTTGCAGCCCGTAATGCTAACCTTGACAGCCACGTCACCTTCCTCCACTTCTACTGGAGTGTAAGCAAACTTGGCCGTAGTATCCACGCCGCCTGCACAACCAACGTATAACTCGCCCTCTGCCTCCGAGTCAAGGTTGAGCAACGTCTTGCCTTGCAGCAGACCACCTTCCAAAGCGAAAGCACCATACATGCCAGTTTCCTCATCCACTGTTACAAGCACTTCTAATGGTGGATGCACCACAGATTTGTCTGCCAAAATAGCCATAGCCGCAGCAACACCTATACCATTGTCTGCACCAAGGGTAGTACCTTTGGCGGTTACCCATTCGCCATCAACATACGCTTCAATAGGGTCTTTCTCAAAGTCAAATACAGTGTCGTTATTCTTCTGTGGCACCATATCCATATGACCTTGGAGTATCACTCCAGGGTGGTTCTCGTAGCCAGGACTCGCAGGTTTACGGATAATCACATTGCCTATTCCATCCACAATTGTTTCCAAGCCTAACGAGCGACCGTAGTTTGCAAGAAATGCACTGATTTCCTCTTTTTTTCCTGAAGGACGAGGAATTTGAGTAAGGTCATAGAAATTATTCCAAAGACCTTGAGGTTGTAAGTTCTTCATATAATTGTTATTTTGGGGTTATACGTTGGTTAATTCTCCGCAGAGTGACACAGATAGCATTTTCTCGACCTTCGCAAGATCTTCGCCATGTTCGCCCAGCACGTGCATCATCTTAGTAAGCAGGGCTTCAGTGGTGATGTCATATCCTGAAATCACTCCCGCCTTCAACAAATTAAGACTCACTGCATACTGCCCCATGCTGACAGAGCCTGTATTACATTGCGTTTTATTCACAATCACCACGCCGCGATTTACAGCATCGCGCAAGCTTTGGTATAGCCATTCGTGTGAAGGAGCGTTGCCCGAACCGAAAGTTTCCAACACTACACCGCGCAAGTTTGGTGTATTCAACACCGCAGCCACCACCTCCTCTGTGATACCTGGAAAGAGCTTCAGAATGGCCACGCGCGTATCAAACCGCTCAAACACATGCAGCGGACGTGCCGTGTTGCCTATCGGTTGAATGAGTTGGCGGTTATAGGTGATATGTACACCTGCACGCGCGAGCGCAGGATAGTTATAGGAGTTGAATGCTGAGAAGTGCTCCGCATTGCGTTTGGTAGCACGATTGCCACGATAAAGCTCTCCATCCATAAACAACGTCACCTCAGGTACAATCGCTTTACCATCCGTGTCATATGCAGCCGCTATCTCAATGGCAGTCAACAGATTCTCTTTAGCATCCGAACGCAAAACGCCCACAGGCAACTGACTACCCGTAAACACTACTGGTTTGCACAAATTGTCGAACATAAAACTCAATGCCGACGCGGAGTATGCCATCGTGTCTGTACCATGCAGAATCACAAAGCCATCGTACGCATCATAGTTGTCTTGCACCACGTGCGCCATCTGTCGCCAGTTATCAGGATTTAAATCCGAAGAGTCTAATAGAGGCTCGAAAGGAATCATATCTACCTGAATATCACCAGCAAACAATTCTGGAACAAAAGCTTTGAATGTTTGCATGTCAGCTGGATGCAACGCGCCTGTCTCTGCATCGCGTACCATAGAAATGGTACCACCTGTGAAAAGAAGCAATACTTTCATATGCTACATTGAATTAATTCGTTTGCAAAGGTACACTTTTTTTTTTGTTTATGCAAATTTCCTCCAAAAAAAGAGAGCGCGATTCACATCGAACTCTCCCCACATATTATGAAAAACACTATTTACAAAAACACGACCTCTTCTCATTATCGTGTTTCTCGTCTTGGACTATCAGTCCATTATCACCATTTTATATCCTTTGCCATGTACACTCATAATTCTCACAGGAGAATTCTCGCCCAAATACTTGCGCAAGTGATTGATATATACGCTCAAAGAACGTGCATTAAAATACGTATCAGCTCCCCATATGCTCATCAATATACGATTGCGATCCACCAAATTATTCATACTCTGACACAACATCTTCAACAGATCATTCTCGCGCGAACTAAGATGTTGGTCACCTATTTGCTGACGAACCGAATCAAACAGCAAATCACCTAATTGCCACTCCGTCTGCTCCGTCTCCAAACGCACACAACATCTGCGCAACACCGCCTCCATCTTACAAATCAATATATCCATTGAGAAAGGCTTCGTCACATAATCATCACACCCTAATTCATAGGCATGCATAATATCATCACGATCAACCTTGGCAGTCAGCATAATCATTGGCATATCAGGATATTGAGCGCGCACCAACTTAAGCAACTCAAAACCATTCATACGAGGCATCATGATATCACTAATGATCAAGTCATAATGCTTAATCATAATTAACTCCCATGCCTCCTTACCATTATTCGCAGTCTCTACCGTATAATCCTTACTACGCAAATAATCTGCAAGTACAGTGCTCAAACTAGCATCATCTTCTACTAACAATATATTGGTCTGCGTTGTTTTCATCACATAATAAATATAGACATGAGCATTACTACAAATACCGTGCCAAATAAAATCATTTTCTATCAAAATTAAGATATGGTGCTATTTTCCCAAGCGTTTCGCGAGATAGACCATCTATTTCTTGTAGCTGCTGTATCGAATCCAAATGTATTTTCTTACGTCGAAGTTCATAAATTGCTTTAGCTTGTTCAAAACGCAAATATGGATGCCGTGATAACCGTTTGACTCCTACTAGATTAACATTCATCTGCTCAACCACAACACTATCTATCCAGAAATATTTCATCACACTATCAGCATCCAATTGTCCCATCCCTTTTGCTTCCATTACCTGTTCCACACTCGTAAAGCCTCCCAGTTCTTCACGATACCGTACAATCTGATGAGCTCGATAGGAGCCAATGCCACGAATCATCTTTAGTTCGGTGGTGTCCGCTGTACGGAGGTTCAATACCGTATCCTTCTTCACAGGCCACTTGGGTAACGAGTCCTCACGGACGGTATCCTTCCTCATGCTATCAACTTCTACGCGCGCGATACATATATAAGGTTTCAAAACCTGAAACATACTATCCGTCATTCCATACAAACGCTTCAAATCCTCCGCTTTGCGATACCTCCCACCCTTTGCGCGGTATTTCAACATGTTTTTTGCCTGCCACGGCTTGAAACCGAGATGCACCAGTGTGGTACTATCTGCCGTATTCGGATCAAATGGCTGCATATGAATTGTAATGGTATCATGAGAGTATTTCTTTTTCCATTGCGCTTTACGAATACTATCTTGCTTAGCCTGATAATCAGCAAAATCCGTTCTTGTAGAGTCATTTAGCCAACTCACCTCTACCTCTTGCTTGGGTTGCAAATGCTTGACGGCGATTAGTGTCCCTAATACCAACATCACCAATAGCGCAACACCCAGCCATTGCTCACCTGTCAAGAGGAAATATATTTTCTGCTCTTTTTTCATTTTACCACCGACTGAATTACACCATCATGCAAATGCGTTTCCAACATATCACCCTCGTTCACCTCGCTCTGAGAACGAACCATTTTGCCATTTACCATAGTCAAACTATATCCCATTTTGAATATCCGCTCTGGCGAATGCAGCTCTATGGTTTTCATCCACAAATCTAATTTACCTCGTTCACGAACAGCCTTTCCGCGCACAGCATTGAAGATTTGTTGCTCGTATAATAACAAGCGATTTTTCTCTCGAGAGACAGCATTCTGTGTGGCACGTTGCAAACGCAACATTAAGCTACCTACTCTCTCCACTTGTTCTGCCACGCGTTCTATCAACCACTCAGCAGCAGCTGTAGGAGTCTTAACACTCGTATGCACCACCATATCTACCACACTCACATCACGTGTATGACCTATTCCAGCAATAATCGGCAGTGGAAACTGCGCACAGTGGCTAGCCAAATTATAATCATCAAAGCAACTCATATCTGTGCTAGCACCGCCACCACGAATAATGCTCACTACATCCCATTCCTCTTCTAGTGCGGCAATCGAGTTAAGCGCTTGAACAACACTTCGAGCAGCAGTATCTCCCTGGACTACAGCAGGATACAGCTGCACATGGAATTTAAATCCAAAACGATTATGCTTCAACTGATCGCAGAAGTCACCATACCCCGCAGCATCTGCTGAAGAGATTACAGCCACTCGCCGAGGCAGAGAAGGAATTTGTAATGCTTTTTGTAGATCCATCACGCCATCTTCTGTGAGTTGTTGGATAGTTGCTTGGCGTTGCTTGGCAAGGTCGCCCAACGTATAGGTGGGATCAATATTCCATACATTCAAACTCAATCCATACACCGCATGATATTCCACACTGACCTCTAACATAACCTGCAATCCAGTATGCAATGATTGCCCCGTCTCTTGCAGAAAATATGCTGATAATAAATGATACACATTGCTCCAACGAGTAGCTCGCACCTTAGCCGCAAGAATACCATTCTCTGCTTTTTCAACCAATTCCATATAGCAATGCCCACGCACACTCATAGAGGCGATTTCCGCGCAAACCCAATAGCGATCTGGCAAATCATTCTCTACGATCTCCTGAATCCAATCGCACAACTCCTTCAAACTATACTTTTCCATCAGTTTTATGCTATTTTTGCTGTTATTCAAACGATTAGTTCAACTCTCAAAACTACTATTAAGCAGATGATTACTCCTATTATCCACCACCAATGTACTTTTCCGCCTCTCATCATTAATAATCCACAGATAATTGCCCCATAGAGCCCTATTCCCCCCCACTCTGACAAATGCATATGGGTGGTGGAATATGGCAGATTTTCGATCCATTGCACAGCTTGATTGAGGAGCCATGTACACCACTTGGTAGCCAAACCTAGCCACTCACCAACTGCGCACCACGACATTGCAAGCGTAGAGAATCCCAAAGACAAGAGTATTCCAGCCATAGGGACTACTATCAAGTTAGTTAAAGCAAAATAGTTGCTGGTTTGTCCAAAATAGTGCAAGGTCAAGGGCATTGTACCTAATTGTGCAGCCAATGAAACAATCAACAATCCACTAACAGATTGCCACACTCGTCCCTTCGACACGACTGCTTGCTGCATGCTGCTTCCAAATAACATAATACCTGCCACGGCAGCAAAACTCAGTTGAAAACTCACACTCCACAACGCCAATGGATTGACTATCAAGATCACCACTGCAGCAGCCAACAACGGATTCCACCTTGAAGTTTGCTGTTCGAGCAAACTGCTCAATGCCCAAAACGTGAGCATCAAAGCGCTTCGCATCACAGAGGGGCTAAGTCCTGTGAGAAAAGCGTATGCCCAGATCAATACTATTGTACTGATATTCAGCAACCAACGCCTGAACTTATCTTCCCAAAGAGGTTTGTACAGCCCACCTAATGTTAATATCCACATGACAAGCCCCCACACGATTCCCGTATGCAAACCACTAACTGCCAAGACGTGCATTGCCCCCGAAGCAGAGAAGGCGCGTTGTACATCTTTGTCCAAGTCCTCACGATAACCCAAAGTTAGTGCCGAAATAATCCCCAATTCTTGTCCTTCGATTCCCATCTTTCGATATTGTTGGTACAAGAAGTACTGACTCCGCTTGGCTAGGCCTTTTAGGTCCATATCATCCTCATGACCAATCAGTTGCCAATTTCTTCTAAGCGCCCAACAAGTGCCGACTATCCCTTGTCTCCGCAGATAGAGTCCATAATCAAATTTCCCTGATTTTCCACCTCTACGCACCTGTGTTTCCACCAGCAAGACATCTCCCATCACGGGCATTGGCATGCTGTCTTTCTGCAGATATAGCAACACTTTGCCACCACCTTCCACCTCTGCTTCATATCGGAAAGTCTTTGTTCGCTCTTGTGCGATGCTAAGCAAGCGCATTGCTAATATGGTATCTCTATCCAAATGATCTACATCGGTGTCCTTTAACAAGTTAAGCGGCTTACCCATGTATCCGCTCAACCATATTATTGCTACCAACGGCACCAACGCTATCAACCACGTATGTGCCGCAAGCCATCTCATACTTGTTTCAGTTGTTCGATTGTAGCAATTGGATTTGGGGCGTTGAATACAGCGCTTCCTGCTACTAAAATATCTGCTCCTGCCTTCCAAAGTTCAGGTGCCCATTTGGCATTTACTCCGCCATCCACTTCGATTAAGGTCTTGAATCCTCGCTCATCTATTGTTTGGCGAAGGTAGCGCAAACGTTCCAATGACTCAGGAATGAATCCCTGACCTCCGTAGCCCGCCTGCACTGACATGAGCAACACCATATCCACTTCACCCAAATATGGATCAAGACTATGAATATCTGTTTTAGGATTGATTGTCAAGCAAGTACGTACACCTTTTCTCCTTATCAGCTCTATCGCAGGCATGGGATCCTCTACTGCTTCAATGTGAAATCCAACGCTCCATGCACCTGCATCGCAAAAACGCTCTACATATTTTTCGGGGTGGGTAATCATCAAATGCACGTCCAATGGCTTGGTACAGTGTTTCTTACATGCCTCCATAATGGGAAAACCAAACGAAATATTGGGAACAAATACACCGTCCATTACGTCAATGTGTAGGTACTCCGCACTGCTGGCGTTGATCATTTCGCATTCGCGCTGCAAATTGCTAAAATCGGCAGCTAAAAGAGAAGGAGAAATTGCTCGCATTATTATAAAATTGTTATTTTTCCAGATGTAACAAAATACGGTAGAAAGCTTGCGCTATGATATTCCATCCGTACAATTCTTTTTCCTTTATTAAGTACTTTGTAAACGCTTCTTGCCTATCATTCTCATAATAATCAATCAGCGCATCAGCTATTGCATCGACTTGAGGATCAACAGCATAACCCATTTTCCCATGATGAATAATCTCACCCAATCCACCTACATTGGTCACCAAACAAGGTTTCTCAAAGTGGAACGCCACCTGCGTCACCCCACTTTGCGTGGCTGTCTTGTATGGCTGAACGATTAAATCTGCGGCTCCAAAATATTTTCTCAAATCAGCATCTGCGACAAACTCATTCCTGACAATCACTCTATCTATCAATCCGTTATCCGCAATCTGATTACGATATTTATCCTCATCTTCATAAAACTCTCCCGCCACAATTAACTGCAAATCGGTCAATTCTTCCTTTACTTTTGCAAATGCATCTAACAACCAATCCAGTCCCTTGTATGCTCTAACCAAACCGAAAAATAGCATGTAATTTTTGTGAGGATTCAACCCTAACGCTTCGCATGCTGCATTTTTGTCCATCTTTTCGCCATAATGGTCATATATAGGGTGAGGAGAGAACGTTTTGGGTTTGTCGCCTTTGTCCAACGAAGCAATATCCTTTACTACGCTATCTGACAACGCTACGAAACCATCATTCTGCTTTACGTAAAATGGCGCTAATAATTTGTCCAATATGCTCGGTTCGTGCGGTATCATATTGTGTACCAATGCGATACACTTTGTCTTTCCATTGCGTTTTACGATATTCTGAATCACGCCATAGCATGGCGCAAAGAATGCCATCCAATAGCAACTGATTAATAAATCGGGTGCAGCCTTTTTTAATCTTTTGCCTACTTTGATCCAACTTAATGGGTTGCACGAATTCATTTCGCGAGTTATTTTCAAACCTTCAGGTGCAACTTCATTGCTATACTGTGTCTTCCCTGGAAAAAGAAAACCAGGGTATTGCAAGCGAAATGTCACCACTTCCACTTGGTGTCCTTCTATTACAAATTGTTTAGCAAGTCGTTCGTTAAACGCTGCCAATCCGCCTCTGTAGGGCCAAGCTGTACCTAAAATTACAATTCGCATGGATCATACTATTTTACCCGCAAAGGTACATTTTTTTTTTAACATACACAAATATTTTCAGCTTAATTTGCATATTAACGAAAAAAGTTGTACCTTTGTCCCCATAAAAGGAAAGAAATGAAAAATATCAAACTTTTTCTCACCGACGTAGACGGTTGCATGACCGACGGCGGAATGTACTATACCGAAAGTGGTGATGAATTTAAGCGCTTTTGCGTATATGATGGCATGGGTATTGTTCTCCTACGCAAAGCGGGGATCCCTTGCGGTATCCTCACCAGCGAGAATACAGCCATTGGCATGAAGCGTGGACAGAAACTAGGATTAGAATATATCTACACGGGTGTCGGCCGTGTAGTGGACGGCGTGAAGATGACCAAACTCGATGCTGCCAACGAGATATGCAAGGAGTTAGGCATCACTTTGGAGGATGTCTGCTTTGTGGGTGATGATGTCAACGATCTTGACCTCTTGCAACACGCAGGCATAGCTGCTTGTCCAGCTAATGCTGTAGCCGTAGTCAAAGCCGTCCCTAACATTATCCATCTCACCAAAAACGGCGGCGATGGTGCTATCCGCGAACTCTGTGAAATGATTCTTGAGGCTAAAAGCGAATAGGTTAGAGGTTAGAGACAATGAGAAATATCGCAGTCATATTAGCAGGAGGCATAGGTGCCCGCGTTGGAGGAAATACTCCAAAGCAATTGCTCCCACTCTCTGATGGACATTCTGTCTTGGAGCATGCAGTCAATGCCTTTGAGCAATCGCCTCATATTCATGAGATTTGCATTGTCATGCACCCCGACTATATCATGCATGCCGAACAGATGCTTCTCGCTAACGCATGGCAGAAAGTGCGCTATATCATTCCTGGCGGCAAAGAGCGCTGGGAGTCTAGTGTACAGGCAATTAGGCAATTAGACTATAAGGAAAGAGGCGAGGAGGTAAATCTCCTTTTGCACGATGCTGCGCGTCCATTTGTGAGTCAAGAAATTATCGCTCGTGTGTGTGAGGCGCTTGAAGAGCACGAGGCGGTAACGGTAGCCATCCCATCCACAGACACGGTCTATGAGATGTTTGACGGCAAGGTAGCACGTATTCCGCAGCGTTCGACTATCATGCGTGCCCAAACACCACAAGCTTTCCGCTTAGAGTTAATAGCGGAAGCATATACCAAAGCCTTGGGCGTGGATAATCTAAGTGCAGAAGCATGCGCAGAGGCTCATATACCAGCGACAGACGATTGTGGTATAGTGCATGAGCATATGCCTCAGGTGCCAATCTACATTGTTGAAGGCGAAGAACAAAACAAGAAAATAACATTCAAAGAAGACATATAACCAGCCACAGATAAACGCAATCGATAACACATAGGTTATGAGAGACTTACTCGTTAAAATAGCACTTCGATTGGGTATTTACCAACAGTTGGTTGAGTGGATCAATCGCCTCAAATTTGAAGTCCAAGCTCGTCGTATGCGCCGTAATGGATTGCAGATGCTTGCTGCGGCACAAGAGGCGTTGGATAATATGTATGTACGTGCTTTTCTTACCTATGGAGCGTTGCTTGGTGCTTATCGCGACAAGGGATTCATTTCGTATGACCCTGACATTGATTTAGGAATACTTGCACATGAGATACCTGCAGACCTTCACCAGCAAATGGCTAAAGCTGGTTTTCAACTGCACAAACAGGGCGTACTGGCCAATGGGCAAGTATTCGAAGAAACATATATCTACCGCAAACTGCACTTGGATATTTTCTACTATTTCCAAGAAGGCGAAGATTACTACAGCATTATTGCCCGTAAGCACGAAACCAAAGAGTGGAAAGAAGCCAATGCTACAGACGGTTTTCCATGCGACCGTAGTTATGTTCCAGCCTGCGACTTTGAAAAACGAGAATTCCTTGGACTACAAGTATACATGCCAACGAATACAGACGGTTGGCTGCGTGCCATATACTCAGATTCGTACATGACACCTATCAAAAATTGGAATGCAAAAGATTATGTAACGCGTATCGTGCATAGCAACGAACGCAGCTATAGACGTTTCTTCTAACCCCCAAACAATCCTTTTGTGACATTTCGGCGGAAAAGCACTAATTTCCATCCCTTCTTGGGTGCACCTTGTAGTGCATAAATACATAGCAACGATAATGTACCACCCCATTTCACTGCCTCCGAAACCAATCGAGAGAGGTATTTACCTTTAGATATAGCGCGCGTGCGCATGCGTTCACTGCGACCGATTTGTAGGGTTAGGCGATTGAAATAGTCCTCCTCTAATTTCGATTGTGGAATGCTATGGTGGAGTACAGGAGTTGGAAGATACAAGACTTTCATCCCTAATGCCTTCATCTTATCAAAGATATCTTTCTCCTCCGAAGCTAAAAGCAAATTGCCTTTTCTGCCCAATTCGGTATTAAATAACCCTACTCTCTCAAACACCTCTTTCCGATACGCAGCATTACCGCCCCCGGGGTATTTACCCTTCGGATACTCACGCACCTTATCGCCGTAGTTCATCCATGCCGTCAATAGGGCCTTGGTATAAGGCGACATCCACGAAGGTTCTTGAGTTTCGTATAATGGTTCAATTGGTCCACCTGCTGCCATTGTTTCGGGATGAGCAGCAAAATGCTCGGCATACTGACGGATATAATCGGTATCTACCAATGCATCGTCATCCACATAAATGATAATATCGCCTTTTGCCTCTTTGATGCCCTTATTGCGTGCAGCGGACAAACCTTGTTCGGATTCTACGACATAGCGTAGTGCTACCTCAGGATGTGATGCGGAAAACTCCTCGCATACACCGCGTGTATTGTCGGTGCAATTATTATCCACTAACACTATCTCATAATCCGTTGCGGGATAGTCATTCTTAACGATACTTTCCAACAAAGGACGGATATACTTCTCGCGATTATATGTGCAAATGATCAGTGTTATCATTATTCTTCGGACTTAGGCGATGCTTTCTTCCACAAAGGATAGGTCAAACCACCTACACTAAGCAGCAATGCCAAAATCAAGATAGCCATACACCATTTATCTGTTTGCAGAGCATGTGGACGGAATTCCATCACGAGTTGATGATGACCTGCAGGAATTACCGCCGCACGCAAAGTGTAGTTTACACGTGCCAAAGGCAACTCTACTCTCTCACCATTCGCATTTACGATATACAAGTGCCAATCATATGGATAGTAAATCTCTGAGAATACCGCCACTTGATTGCGCTCGTTCATGGATTCATATTGCAAACAATTTGGCGCATAACTTGTCAGTTCTATACTACTCTCATCAAAAGCCATCAAAGGCGTTACCTCGGGTTTGGTAATATTCAATGCCTCAGCGAATTTCTTATCGGCTACTGCTTGCTTATGCAAGTCCAAAGTGCTTAATGCTGCGCACTCCTCATCTGGCGTATCTACCAAAATCACCTCATCTACAAACCAACAGTTGCCCATCGCATAAGGGTTATATACTGGTGCTTGCTTACCTCCTTGCAATGGCACAATGGCATACTTCATATTTAGCATATTCAGCACAGGGAAGTCCTTGCCTTCGTTCGCATCTGGCAACATAAATCCTTGTGTGCGCATCACCGTTTGCATCAGCGGATTCATCTCCTCAGAGATATGCTCATCAATCAAGTCTTGATAACGACGCAGTTTGGCTGCTGAATAACCACCTATTGACTTCAGACGGTAACTCGTGCGTGCATCATTAAAGGTATTCGTCGCCAAATTCAATACGCGATAATACGATTCGTCCTCCAAAATCTGTTGCTCGTATGGTTGCATCGCAAAATACGCATCAGCATCTTTAGCCTTCACAAAATGGTCACTACCAAAGAAACGCTTATTCACAGGTAGCATGTCTGCTAGTACTAATGCTGCCAGGGCCGCATATAGTACATAGTTTAGAGTTGAGTGTTTAGTGTTTAGAGACTCGGAATTAGACTTCCAAGCATACCAATACACCACAGCAAAGCCCAATGCGATGAAGATAAACGAACGCCAAGCATCTGCTTGGATCATGGCTACGCGCTCATCATAGATAGCATCTCTGAGCCATGCAGGCACTTGGTTCACCCATTGTGCATCATAACTGCTTGTTACATCCACTATGCTAGTAAAGAGAGCAAAGATAAGACACAAGCCAGCAGTAATACCACCCGCAATAAACATATTGGTGCGCAGTTTCTCCCATGCAATCTTCTTATCCACTATCTGTTGCAATGCGAGGATACCCAGCAATGGCATTGTTATTTCAGCTACCACGAGTATACTCTCCACCGCACGGAACTTATTGTACATCGGGAAGTAGTTGAAGAACAACTCTGTCAGCCACATCATATTTCTACCCCACGCCAGTGCTACAGAGAAGAGGGTCGCTATGAGTAATGCCCATTTGTATGGTCCAGGCACAATCAGCAAGCCCAACACAAACAAGAAGCAGATAATAGCTCCCATATAGACTGGACCACTAGTAAAAGCTTTTTCACCGCGATAGGTTGGCACCTGCTGGCAGAACTGCTCAGCTGAACGTTTAGGCACTCGATTCTTGACCATGGTCTCACAAAGGTCTGACTTCGCACCTACATTGTAACCACTTGCACCACCTTCCCAATTAGGAATTAGGAAAGTCATCGTCTCACCCACGCCATAGCTCCAAGCGGTAGCGTAGTCAAGACTGAGACCGCTATTGCTGTTAGAAGTTGGACCGCTATCGCTGTTGGAGGTTAGTTCTGAATGCCCACCACGCATTGTTTCCTTGAGGTAAGACTGATTCATCTCCAACCAGCTGACCTTTGTTCCCACAACCAGTAGCAGACTCAATGCCAATACGCCAAGCGATATGCCTAAATCTTTCCATGCTTTGTCCTTAATATGGATATAGAGTTCTGCACAAGCTAACACTCCTATCAGCATAAAGATATAATAGGTCATCTGTGGGTGAAGGTTAATACTCATGATACCGTAAAGCATAATGAGCGGTGCGCCTAGCCAATACTGTTTACGGAAGATAGCATAGAATCCACCTATCACAGGTGCTAAAAAGCCCAACGCAACTGCTTTAGTAACGTGTCCTGCGGGGATAATCAAGAAAAAGTATGTCGAAAAACCGATGGCTAAGCCACCTATAATGCTCAGCCATGGATTAACCTTGAAACAACGAAGCATCAGGAAGAATCCAAAGAAGTATGCAAAGATAATACCAATAGCTTCCCATCCGCCTTCCATACCTAAATGAGCAATCTTGGCCATACCATTGCGTACTTCACCTGATGGCAGACTACCTGTGATTTGATAGGTTGGCATACCGCTAAACATAGAGTTGGTCCACCACGTACGTGTACCATTCTCGTCATAGAAAGTGCGCGCCTCTTGTGCTGCACCTTTCCAATTGTTAACATCACCCTGTACTAGCACCTTGCCCTCCAACGCAGGAGCGCAATAAATCATTGCTACTGCCACAAAGGCTACAATAGCCACAGCGTAGGGCAGAATCTTCTTCCAATCTATCTTCATTGTTGTATCAATTGGTCTGACCAGTCGAACGAGTCAGACAGGCCAGTCATTATTCATGTTATACTACGCCGCTGAAGCCCATGAATGCCATAGCCAAGAGGCCGGCAGTAAGGAGGGCGATAGGAGTACCTTGCAATGCTTTAGGCACCTTAGCCAATGCCAATTGTTCGCGCATACCTGCGAACAATACCAATGCTAGGGCAAAGCCAATAGCAGTAGCGATGGCAAACAACATACCAGTCAAGAGACCAGGCTCTGCACCCATAGGCAATTTGTATGTGCCACTGGCTACCATGATAGCTACACCCAACAAACAGCAGTTCGTTGTGATTAATGGCAAGAACACACCCAATGCTTGGTACAAAGATGGAGAGATCTTCTTCAAGATAATCTCAATCATCTGCACGAGGGCAGCGATCACCAAGATAAACAGGATGGTTTGCAAGAAGCCCAAGCCCCAAGCATTCAAGAGTTGTTGCAAGAGATAGGTTACCAATGTTGCCAATGTCATGACAAACAACACGGCAGCACCCATACCCAGCGCAGTATTGATTTTCTTACTTACGCCCAAGAATGGACAGATACCCAAGAACTGGCTCAATACGATATTATTCACGAATATCGCAGAGATAAATATCAGAAAATATACCATAATTCTTTTTGAATTTAGTTCGTTTCACTATAGGTCGTTCGCTTTGCTCACTGTAGATCGCTCGTTTCAGTCGCTGTAGATCACTCGCTGTGCTCGTTGTAGTCTATCTACTACAGCCACAAAGTGGCGAACTACAAGGGCTTCAGCCCGAACTACCATCTACAGGCGCATAGCGCCGATCTGTTTTTATTTCTTCAAAAGTTTTTGTACCAATGCCATCAAGTAGCCCAATACGATGAACGCACCAGGAGCAAGCACGAAAATCAACATACCATAGGTCTCGCTGTAGAGGTTCATGCCGAACAAGCTACCTGTACCGAGCAACTCACGCACTGCACCAATCAAAGTCAATGCCAGTGTAAAACCAAGACCCATACCCAGACCATCCAAAGCAGACAATCCTACGGTGTTCTTAGCGGCAAAGGCCTCAGCACGACCGAGTACGATACAGTTTACCACAATCAGTGGGATAAACAAACCAAGTACCTCATAGATAGCAGGCAAGAAAGCTTGCATCAAGAGTTGTACCATGGTCACGAAAGTAGCAATCACCACGATAAACGCAGGGATACGCACTTTATCAGGGATCAAATTCTTCAAGAGCGAAATTACCACATTCGAGCAGATAAGCACGAAGGTAGTAGCGAGTCCCATGGACATACCATTGATAGCAGAAGTGGTAGTCGCCAAGGTAGGACACATACCGAGCACGAGAGCAAATACTGGGTTCTCGCGCAAGATACCGTTCAATACGGTGTTTAATGCTTTATTTTTCATTGTTGGCCTCCTTCCTCTGTTGTTAATTGCGTTGCACCGCTCGTTGCCTCGATTGGCATTGGCTGTTGTGCAATACCGTTGTATGCTTTTACTACTACCTCAAGGAACGCGCGCGAGGTGATGGTTGATGCAGTGATAGCATCTACATCGCCACCGTCTTTGCTTACGCTGAAGTTGGTAGTCGCAGGGTTCTTACCCAAAATGTTGGATTTTGGTTTGTCAGGGTTGCAGAACCATGTGCTCATCAGTGCACCTAGACCTGGTGTCTCAGCTTGCTCCAATACCACATAGCGAACTACATCGCCTACATTGTTGAAACCAACCATCAAACGGAAGGTGCCGCCGAATGGCATGTTTTGGTTACCCTCGGTGCTTGCCTCTACGGCTGTACCGATCCACTCTTCGCCTACATACGCTTTGTAGAGGGTCACACCATTGCTCTCCTCTGCTTCAGCGATACGGATATCGCCTTCAACCTCAGGAAGCACTTGCATGATAGCGCTTTGTTGCTTCTCAGTCATTGCCGCAGCGATAGGGTCTTTGGTCAGCATATATACGCCAGCCAAAGCAGCCGCAGCCACCAACGCGATGAGCGTCAGCGATAGCAACATATTCTTAAATGAACTTTGTAATTTTGCCATAATACTTTTGTTTTAAGACCACTGCGTTGTTAGACCATTTCATTGTTAGATCGCTTTGCTGTTAGATGTTAGATTTCTTAGGTCTAACAGCCGCCATACGGCGGTCTAACAGGCGAAGCTGGTCTAGCTTCTAACAGCCCGCAGGGCGGTCATTTTTATTTCTTTTTCTCGCCAAAGCGTTTTGGGCGAATGAGGTTCAACAATGGTGCGCAGGCATTCATGATGAGGATAGCGAATGACATACCTTCTGGGTAAGCGCCCCAAGTACGAATCACCATCACAATCACACCAATACCCACACCGAAGATCAATTTACCGCAGTTGCTCATAGGTGAGGTTACATAGTCTGTAGCCATGAACCATGCACCGAGCATCATACCACCGGTGCAGAGGCTGAGCATTACATACTCACCTGTAGCCACGCTCTCTGGCAACATACCTGCCCAACCAGTTACCGCAGCAAACAACGCCACAGTAGCCATAATGCTCACAGGGATATGCCATGTGATCACGCGAGTAGCAATGAGGAAGATACCGCCTGCGAGCAAGAGCAATGCGCTCACCTCGCCAAGACTACCACCCATCTTACCGATGAGGATATCCCACATCTCTGGTACTGCGTTCATCATGCTATCGCTGCCCGTGAGAGCCACCTTCATGGCTGCCAGAGGAGTAGCACCAGTAGCGGCATCCACATAAGAGGTAGCAAAACCTTGTGGCACTGGCCATGTGGTCATCTGAGCAGGGAAAGAGATGAGCAAGAACACACGACCCACGAGAGCAGGGTTGAAGATGTTTTGTCCCAAGCCGCCGAAACTCATTTTCGCTACGCCGATAGCCACCAAGGCACCGATAATAACAATCCACCAAGGCAAGTTGCTTGGCAAGTTGAATGCCAACAACAGACCTGTCAATACAGCAGAGAGGTCGCCGATAGTAGATTTTTGTTTCAACAGATATTTCGCAATCAGCCACTCGAACAGCACGCAGGCTGCCACGCTGATAGCGGTGGTGATAAGAGCACCCCAACCGAATTGCCATACGCTGACTGCGTAAGCTGGCAACAGGGCGATAATCACCAACAGCATATTTTTCCGCACGCTATCACCGCTATGGAAGTGTGGTGCGGGAGATACTATAAATTGTTTCATAATCGTTTTGTTTTTGAGTCAGGAATCAGGAGCCAGGAATAAAGACTTATTACTTTCGTCAGATCAGTCGTTGCTGATTTGTCTTGGCTCTTGGTTCCTTGTTCTTTATTCTATTTAGCAGCTCTGCTGCGGATGATTCCTCCCACTTTCGCTTTACCCATGCGTACATAGTCGAGCAATGGCAAGTGGCTTGGGCAGGTGAATTGGCAGCAACCGCACTCAATGCAGTCCATGATGTTGTGATCCTCCATCTCGTCCCACATGCTGTGCCATGCTTGTTTGCTGAGGAGCCATGGTTCGAGACCCATTGGACAAGCGCCTACGCACTTACCGCAGCGTACGCAGTTGGTAATCTCCTCGCGCATACTCTCTGCCTCTGGCAAGAACAACAGACCGCTCACGCGCTTGTTGCTTGGCATATCGATATTGCTCATCGCACGACCCATCATAGGGCCACCGCCAATGACTTTACCTGTATCCTCAGGCACGCCACCTGCAAGCGCCACAACCTCGGTCAATGGTGTACCGAAACGCACATCGTAGTTGCCTGGCTTAGCAAGGCTCTTACCTGTGACGGTCATCACGCGAGAGATAAGTGGTTTGTTCTTTTGAACGGCCTCATATACGGCATAGATAGTTGCCACGTTATCCACTACAGCGCCTACCTCGATTGGCAGTGCACCGCTTGGCACTTGGCGACGGATACATGCGTCGATGAGCTGCTTCTCACCACCTTGTGGGTATTTGAGTTTGAGAGCTTTCACCTCGATGCCGAGTACCTTGCTTGCAAGGGCAGTCATATGCTTGATAGCATCTGGTTTGTTGGCCTCTATACCGATGATGGCTTTTTGGATATTGAGCGCACGCATCAGCAGTTGGATACCGATGATAATCTCCTCGCCCTTCTCCAGCATCAATTGGTGGTCGCAAGTCAAATATGGCTCGCACTCTACGCCGTTGACGATGAGTACCTCAGCTGTCTTGCCTGGAGGAGGCAAGAGTTTCACGTGGGTTGGGAAACATGCGCCACCCAAACCTACGATACCTGCCTCTTGCACCTTGTCAATGATGGCTTTTGGTTCGTAGTCTAATTTGCGAACGATGTCATTGCTGCGATCAATAGTCTCAAGCCACTCATCGCCCTCCACATCCATGAAGATGGCTGGCATTTTCATGCCCCATGCATCAATAGTAGTGTCAATCTTGGTGATAGTACCGCTGAAAGGCGCGTGAATGTTCGCACTCACGAAGCCACCTGCTTTAGCGATGAGCTCACCTACTTTCACTTTCTGTCCTTTCTCTACGACTGCTTGTGCAGGTGCACCGATGTGTTGCACCAAAGGAATGATGGCTTTGGCTGGCAAAGCACACTCGGTGATAGGTTGATGAACAGAATATTGCTTATTATCATGTGGATGTACTCCACCTATACGGAATGTCGATTTCATGCCTTTGCCTCCTCTTCTTTTGGTTCCACATTAGCTACTGGTGCTTCTGCTGCAGGTTTCTCAACCGCAGGTTTAGCCACTGGCGCAGCCTTAGGTGCTGCTGGCGCTTCTGCCTTTGGTTTGCGTGGTGGGAAGTTCACAGCATGGATGGCACCTGTTGGACACGCATCCTCGCACTTGCGGCAGAGGCGGCACTTGTTGTAGTCGATGTATGCCAAGTTGTTCTCGATGGTTATCGCGTCGAACTCGCAAACTTTTTGGCACTTGCTACAACCGATACAAGCATTGGTACATGCCTTGCGTGCTACAGCGCCTTTGTCTTTGTTGACGCACATCACTACCATGCGACGGCTCTTAGGACCTTTCTTGCGGAGCTCGATGATGTTTCTTGGACATGCGCTAACGCACTTACCGCAACTGGTACATTTCTCGTCATCCACCTCTGGCAAACCTGTCTCAGGGTTCATGTGGATAGCGTCGAACTCGCAGGCTGCCACACAGTCGCCACAACCCAAGCAACCGAACGGACAAGCTGACTCACCCACATAGCAGTTATGCAGGATTTGGCAGCTCTTAGCACCGTCGTAGATGCTTGTTTTTGGTCGTGCCTCGCACGTACCGTTGCAGCGAACTACTGCTACTTTGGGGTCAATGTTTCCGACCGCCATTCCTAGGATCTCACCTACAGTCTTCATCGTAGGTGCGCCGCCTACAGGGCAGAGAAGTCCATCGAGTGTCTCGGCTTTGACGCAGCCTTCGGCAAAAGCACGACAGCCAGCGAAACCGCAACCACCGCAGTTTGCACCAGGCAATGCCTCTTGCACCTCATCGATGCGTGGATCTTCTTCCACCTTGAACTTTTGAGCCACGAAATATAGTAGCACCGCTGCCACTAATCCCGTCACGCCCAAAACGGCTAAAGAAATCAGAATTAAATTCATTGTGTTTTATGTTTTTTATTGTTCACTATGTTCACGTTGTTTGTCGCTCTGCGACGTTATCTGCTACGCGTTATCTGTCACATATATGACGTTGTCTGCTGCGCGTTATCCTTATTATTAACGTCCAAAGGACATATAACCAAACAACGTCGAAGACATATAACGTCCGGAGGACATATAACGCTCGTCAAGCGCCATCACGCTTACGAGCCGTAAAGCTAAACTCTTTTTGCAGTTTATCTTTGAACATGCCCAGCACAAGGTAATACACTGCCATGGCGCAAAGTGCCACAGTACCAAGCACTGCTTCTCTCTTTGCCTCATCGCCTAGTAGCCCTGTCGCCCCATCGCCCAATAGTCCATTGCCTATAAACATCACTGCCAGCATCACAAAGAATGGTAGCAAGTATGCCAATACCACGGCTTTCCATCCCATCTTCTGCTGCACCATCACCTCCACCGCATCACCCACTGTCAATTGTAAACTGTCAACTGTCAATTGCACCGTCATCTCTTTCTCGGCACTCTCTGCGCTGGCGCACATGGCTTTGGCTTTGCATGCTGCACATGCACTTGTCTGCACGATGCGCACGAGGGCGGTGCCGTCCTCATTCAATGCGATTATTATGCCGTCATGTTTGATCATTTTCCTTTTCTTCTGTAGGGCTTTGCCCGTTCACTAAACAGTAGCGATGCGTCCTCTAAACAGTATTAGAATGTTGGCACAGGTTCGTTGTACAATTTCACAAACACCTCGCGAGCCGAAACCTCACGCCAACCGCCATTGCCATCACCTTGAATGATTGTCTCGTTATGCATCGCTTTATCGCGAAGCATACGATACTCCGCTAACTCAAGACCGCGCAACAAGTCTTTTTGGTATTGTTGTTTCTCTTCGCTCGTCATGCCTTAATTTTTGGCATTTTCCTTTTGCTTTGCAAAAAACGCGCAAAGTTACTACAAAAAATGCACATACGCAAGTATTTTGAGCGAAAATTTATTTTCGGGCTAAAAATGCTTGCATATGGGCTGCCTAGCGTAACAGTAACTTCGAGGAAATTGGCAAATGTAAGTCTCCTCAACGGTACACTAATAAAAATGCACAAGCCGAAACTTGTGCATTTTCATTGTGTTATATTGCGCTAAAAGCGCTTAGAGTGGGTTATAATTTTTGTCCATGCGCATTATACTTCACGCCATCGCGGATGATGATGAGTTGGCCGTTCTCGATGAGCTTTTGGCTATTGATCATTGGCAATTGGCTATTTTCTACATCCGTAGCTACATTCCCGCTTGTCTCGCCCATACTTACACGACGGCGGCCAGGAACAAGGCTCTTAGGTTCGGTTTGCAATAAGATAGTCTTGTTGATATACGCATGGTTGGCGTTCAAGTAGTTCTCTGCGCTTGCATCCCAGAACATGTTTTGTGCGATGATATAGTTGCCTACCAACACATCATTAGCAGGTATATCAACCAATGTACCTGTCAAACCAGCATCGCCTGCTACTGGAGCGTCAACTATCGCGCCTTCGTAGGTAACTATCAAAATATCTGCTGTCGCCTTGAAGATATATGGCTTACCTGCCACGAGGGCAGCACCTTCTTCTATTTGGTCAAGATACAAACCAATAGCGTCTCCATTTTTAATCTCTGCATAGGCAATCTCGTAGAACTCAGCACCAGAGTAGTTGCTTGAGCCGTATGGCAAGCAGATTGTACCGTAATCACCATTCGTCACGGTGCGGGTATAGCCGCTCGCTGAAACGGTGATGGTATATTCTGGACTCTCTATGGCATTATAATTCTCATTGCCTGCATGAGTAGCCTTGATGCTTGCCGTACCTTCTGCCACAGCAGTCAGAGTAGTACCGCTTACGCTGATAGCAGCTCCACTCACAAGATAAGTCATCGCGCCGCAAGTAGCAGTGGCATTCAGTTCTAAAGTTTGACCTGGCAACAATGTGCAATCTGCAAAATCCCAAGTGATAGTTTGGTTGGCCTTATTGACAGTGAGAGTAACATCATCTTTATAAAGAGAAGTATAATTGGTATAGTCGGTTGGGTTGAACCACACCGCGTATTTATATGTACCTACAACAGGCACTTCCTCTTCATTATATTCGCCACTGATATGGAAAGCACCTTCTACATTCGCGTTGCCACCAACAAGTTGGAGTGCATCTCTGAGGGTCGTGCCATAAGTTACCTCTGCAAAGGTAGGCCATGTTACCGAAGGACTAGCTTGGTTGATAGTGAGGGTAGCCGTACCACCAGACACGTTGTTGTACTTATTGCTCTCCGTTGGGCGGAACTCTAGGTTATAGGTATGTGCGCCTGCGTTCGGTACAGTAGCAGCGGTGTATGTATCGGTAATAACGAATGTACCTTCTACAGAAGCTGTACCATCAACCAATACCAGTGCTTGCTCAAGAGTTGCGCCATAGGTTACAGCATTGAGGGTAGGCCATGCAGTAACAGTAGGAGTGGCCTTGTTGATTGTGATGGTATGTGTTACGTTCGCTGCTGCGTTGTAGTTGC
>Ga0233366_1000076_pt1 | contig 44278 bp, 39 predicted proteins | sample ElkDunMinimDraft_23_FD_191536 | JGI IMG/M metagenome (GOLD analysis project Ga0233366, IMG submission 191536) | Fecal eukaryotic communites from dung pellets of Tule Elk in California, USA - Elk Dung C4 | ecosystem: Host-associated > Mammals > Digestive system > Large intestine > Fecal | place...
AGGATATTGACGACTTGGTCGTAGAGACCGATCTTCTTGATGGACGCTTTGCCATAGACGAGCAGGATGTTGGCTCCATATTCGTTGAGTTCAGCGGCAAGTTTGCCAAGTGCTTTCTTACCAAAATGAATCCGCGTAGGATTCTGATATGAGAAATCGTATAACATAGGGTAGGATTTTTGCACTGCAAAGATAATGCTTTTTATTGGAATACGCAAGAGAATGACGATTTTTTTTGCGATTTTTTTAGGCGAGAGTTTGTATAATGCAAAAACAGTATGTCTTTTCTTGAAAAAATGTATAGACGCTCTTTCTTTCCACTATATTACATAGTAGTGGAGCGTTTGCTAAATTGTTTTTTTTGCATCTTTGGAATATCTATGGGATCTAAGAAGTATCAATTAAGTAGTAACTCTATTGCAAGGGTCATAAAGGCGAAAAAATGGAATGTGAGTATCATGGTTATTTTCGTTAAAATAATTTTTCGTGAAATACATTTGCATATCTGCAAAAAAAATAGTACCTTTGCAGCGAATTTATTATTTTGACTAATTATGCGTGATTTTCAAAGTTTATGCCAGCAGAGGCGCTCGTATAGAAAATATACCAACCAACCAGTAGAGCAGGAGAAATTGGATTATATTATTCGCTGTGCACTCATGTCGCCAGCGGGCAAGCGTATGAACCCTTGGCGCTTCGTGGTAATCAAAAATGAAGAGATACTTCGACAATTAGCAGGTTGCCGCACATACGGCAGTGGTATGTTTGATACCGCCATGGCGAGTATCGTGGTGGCTGCGGATACCAGTGTGATTGATACATGGCAATGCGATGCGGCTATTGCTGCGCAAAATATCTGGCTCGCTGCTGCAGACCAAGGACTGGGTGCATGTTGGTGCCATGTGTATCAAAGAGAAGGCGCGGAGGACTTGGTGCGTAAGTTAACTAATCTGCCAGAGAACTTCACTGTGCTCTGCGTGATGTCGCTGGGCTATAAGAACGAAGAAAGAAAACCGTTTGATTTCGAGAAACTGCAATACGATAAGGTAATGCAGATAGATTAAAGTTTAGAGTTAAAAGTTTAAAGGCAAGGTATATGAAACCAATTATAGCAATCACAGCGGGCGATGTCAATGGAGTAGGGTATGAGATTATCCTCAAGAGCTTGATCAATCCGCATATCTGCGAGATATGTCGCCCCATTGTATATGGCAATGCCAAGGTAGCACGCCAACATGCCAAGACCCTTAATGAGGAACTGCATAATATCCAATGGAATATCATCGAGTCGCCTAAACAAGCAAAAGATGGTCGCCTGAATATGATCAACTGCTACGGCGATGATATGCCTGTGAATATAGGTGTTTCTACTCCAGAGGCAGGACAAGCTGCGCTCAAGAGTTTACAACGTGCGACAGCCGATCTGCAACAAGGGCTAGTGGATGCACTAGTGACGGCGCCAATCAACAAGGATAATATCCAATGCGACCAATTCCGCTATTCGGGACACACGGAGTATTTAACACATATCTTTGGCAATGGTGCCGAGAGCTTGATGATGATGTTGAGCGATCGCATGCGCGTTGCATTGGTTTGCAACCATACTCCTATTGCCCAAGTGAGCGAAAAGGTAACCGTGGAAAATATCATGGCTAAATTACAGGTGCTCAACCAAACCTTGCAAACAGATTTCTCCTGTCGCAAACCTCGTATTGCTGTCTTGGCATTGAATCCCCATGCAGGCGACAATGGCTTGATAGGCAAAGAGGAACAAGAGGTGATTCGCCCTGCCATCGCTCAAGCTCAAGAAGCAGGTATTTGGGCGTTTGGACCATATTCCGCAGACGGCTTCTTTGGCGCAGGAGAATACAATCATTTTGATGCCGTCTTGGCGATGTACCACGACCAAGGATTAGCACCATTCAAGGCACTAGATATGAGTGGAGTGAACTTTACGGCAGGGTTGCGTGTGGTACGTACTTCCCCAGATCATGGTACGGCATACGGAATAGCAGGTAAGAATGAAGCATCGGAAACGAGCATGTTGCATGCTATTTATACAGCAATAGATGTGTTGAAAGCACGCAAACAAAACACAGAACTCACTGCTAATCAATTGGTGGTGGAGCATAAAGAAGTGAAGCGCGAATACCATGTGGAGAAATTTATTCCGGTAGATTAATATAATAACAAGATATGACAAGCAAAGAAATTAGACAATCCTATTTGGATTATTTTGAGAAGAAGGGACATAAGATTGTACCTTCAGCACCTATGGTCATTAAAGATGACCCAACACTGATGTTTACCAATGCTGGCATGAACCCATGGAAGGGTATCATCCTTGGCAACGATCCTATTCAATATCCTCGCGTAGCGGACTCGCAGAAGTGTTTGCGCGTGAGCGGTAAGCACAACGACCTGGAGGAAGTAGGTCACGACACCTACCACCACACCATGTTCGAGATGCTCGGCAACTGGTCGTTTGGCGATTACTTCAAGCAAGGCGCTATCGACATGGCATGGGAGTATCTGGTAGATGTGCTCAAACTTGACCCAAAGAACCTCTATGTGACCGTGTTCGAGGGCTCACCAGAGGAAGGCATTGAGCGCGATAACGAGGCTGCCAGCATCTGGGCAAAGCACTTGCCTGCTGACCATATCCTCGACGGTAACAAACACGACAACTTCTGGGAAATGGGCGATACAGGTCCTTGCGGTCCTTGCTCCGAGATCCACGTGGACAGCCGTAGCGAAGAGGAGAAAGCCGCTGTTTCAGGTCGCGAACTTGTCAACAAAGACCACCCACAAGTCATTGAGATTTGGAACCTCGTGTTCATGCAGTACAACCGCAAAGCCGATGGCTCGCTCGACAGTCTGCCATACAATGTGATCGATACAGGTATGGGCTTTGAGCGTCTCGTGCGCACCATGCAAGGCAAGCAATCCAACTACGACACCGATGTGTTCCAACCTATGCTGAAGAAAATCGGCGAGATTTGCGGTGCTGAATACGGCAAAGAGGAGAAAGTGGACGTAGCTATGCGCGTGATCGCCGATCATATCCGTACTATCGCATTTGCTATTGCCGATGGTCAGTTGCCAAGCAATGAGAAGGCAGGTTATGTGATTCGCCGAATCTTGCGCCGTGCCGTGCGTTATGGCTACACCTTCCTCGGACAACGAGAGGCATTTATGTACAAACTCGTGCCACAACTCATTGCGGACATGGGTGCTGCATATCCAGAGCTTGTAAAGCAAGAGGGACAAATCACTCCAGTCATCAAGAGCGAGGAAGACGGTTTCCTCCGCACCTTGGACAAGGGTATCAGTTTGCTTGATAAACTCATGAAAGAGGCCAAAGGTAAAGAGATCTCGGGTGTAGATGTGTTCACATTGAAAGATACTTACGGTTTCCCACTTGACCTTACTCAGTTGATTCTCAGCGAGAACGGCTTTACAACCAATGAGGAGGAGTACAATAAGGCACTCGAGCGCCAAAAAGAGATGGGTCGTCAAGCCAACAAACAAGAACTCGGCGATTGGAATGTATTGGCAGAAGGCGATAGCGAGTTTGTGGGTTACGACGAACTCTGCTGCGAGACCAAGGTGCTTCGCTACCGCAAGGTAGAGCAAAAGGGTAAGACCCTCTACCAAATCGTCCTCAGCAAAACTCCTTTCTACGCAGAGATGGGTGGAGAGGTAGGCGATACAGGTACACTCGGCAACGTGCGCGTGTTGGATACCAAGAAAGAGAACAACCTCGCAGTTCACCTCTTGGCTGAATTGCCAGCAGATATAGAAGGCACATTGGTGGCTACTGTGGACACCGCTCGCCGTCAAGCTATCGCTTGCAACCACACCGCTACCCACATCGTACACTACGCATTGCGCCAAGTACTAGGCGAGCATGTGGAGCAAAAGGGTAGTTTCGTCAACGCCGATAGCTTGCGCTTCGACTTCTCACACTTCCAAAAAGTGACGCCAGAAGAACTTCGCCAAGTAGAGATTCTCGCCAACGAGATGATTCGCCAAGACTTGCCCCTTGAGGAAAGTCGCAATACTCCTATTGCCAAAGCCAAAGAAATGGGCGCAATGGCGCTCTTTGGCGAGAAATACGGCGATGAGGTGCGTGTCATCAAGTATGGTCCGTCAGCCGAACTCTGTGGTGGTTGCCACGTAGGTAGCACAGGTAAGATTGGTGCAGTTCGTATCGTGATGGAGACCAGTGTGGCTGCAGGCGTGCGTCGTATTGAGGCGGTGACTGCGGCTAAGGCAGACGAACTCTACTACAAGCAAGTGGACATGCTCGGTAACCTGCGCGGATTACTGAATAACCCACAGGACCTCGAAGGTGCTATCCGCAAAGCCCTCGACGAAAATGCTGCTCTGAAAAAACAAATCGAGACCTTTATGGCAGAGAAAGTGGAGCGCTACTGCGACGAGCTTATCGCCAAGGCAGAGGAGCAAAATGGTGTAGAACTCGTTCGTCTTACAGGCAATGTAGATCCATCCCTACTACGCAATATGCCACTCATCCTCAAAAATAAGATCGCTCACAAGCATTTTGCTCTGGTAGCTGCTACCGAGTGGGAGGGTAAACCAATGATTGCTGTGGTGCTTTCTCCATCGATGGTAGAGGCAGGCAAGAACGCTGGACAAATCATCAAGTCTGCTGCCAAGAATATCCAAGGTGGTGGCGGCGGTCAGCCATGGATGGCTACTGCAGGTGGTCGCAATGTAGATGGCCTTGCTGCTGCTATGGAGGAGATGCTCAATGCAATCATTTAATTGGTGAAAGTTTATCAAGCAAACATATTGTTTACCTCCTCATCGACACATTTTGATGTGTATGAGCGAGGATATATAGCAGTGGATGGATGTGGAATCATTCAGGGAGTGTATCACACACTTCCTGAAGATTTTGCGTATGACCAACTGGTGGATTTTGGGGATAAGCTTCTGATTCCTGCTATGAATGATATGCATGTGCATGCGCCACAGTTGGGGAATATGGGTATAGCTATGGATATGCAATTGCTACCTTGGCTCAATACCTATATATTTCCAGAGGAAACTAAGTTTGCGGATGAAGCATATGCCGAAACAATCTACCATTCTTTTGTTTCGGAACTATGGCGTCATGGTACCATGCGTGCTGCGGTGTTTGCCACTGTCCATACTCCTGCAACTCATATTCTTGCTCGTGCGTTTAATGAGGCAGGTATGGGTGCATTAATAGGGTTGGTGGGCATGGACCGACATACACCAGCAACCTTGTGCAATACACCTGCTGAATGGGTTGCAGGTATGCAAACATTAATAGAATCACTCGCTTCCATGCCTTTGGTAAAACCAATTATCACGCCGCGTTTCATTCCTTCGTGTACACCTGAAATGCTGCGATGCATGGGGGAAATGGCAAAGCAGACATTATTGCCTGTCCAATCGCATTTGAGTGAGAATCAACAAGAGATAGCATGGGTGCACGAACTCGAACCCGAAGCTACTTGTTATGGCGATGCCTACTATCGCTACGGTTTGTTTGGACAAACGCCAACGCTGATGGCACATTGTTGTTATACCGAAGGCGAGGAATTGCATTTAATGCGCGAGCAAAATGTGTGTGCCGTGCATTGTCCAACATCCAACTGTAATTTGGCATCGGGTATCGCTCCTATACGAAAATTTTTGCAAACGGGAGTTCAAGTGGTTCTCGGTTCTGATATTGCAGGGGGACATCATCTCAGTATGTTCCGTGTGATGCAGTATGCAGTGCAGATGAGCAAATTGCAATATGTCTCATCCAATAGTCAATATCCCTTCTTAACACTATCAGAAGTATTTTATATGGCTACAAAAGCAGGTGGTGCCTTCTTTGGAAGGGTAGGGAGTTTTGAGCCTGGATATGCATTCGATGCACTTGTCATTGATGACCATGGCCTGTCGCCTCATCATCTCATCGCCTCATCGCCTATTGAGCGACTAGAACGCTTCGTCTATCTTGGCGATGACCGACATATTCAACACCGCTTTTGTCAAGGTCAGGAGATAACTCAACCATAGACTGTTAACATCAATGAAAACTCTTACGGGGCGTTTGCCTATGAAATATCGTTCAGCTGTCCGTTTTGTGCTTGTAGGAGCATTCGGTACGGGTTTGCAGTATGGTATATACTATTTGTTGTTGGATATCTTCCAACGTCATTGGCAAGAGTTAGGGGTGCTTACATCTGTGGCTTTTACTGCAGGGTTTATCATTGAGATGATATGCAACTATTTCTTTACCAGTTTCTACACCTTCAAGATGCGCCCCAGCTGGAAAAATGCAGGCGGATTCTTATTTGGTCGTGCGGTGAATTATGTGATTCAAATGCTATTGCTCAATGTATTGATATGGTTGCATATATCTGAAGAATATTCGGGTATTTTGGCGATAATGTTGGCTGGTGTAATCAACTATTTTGTGTTACTACCATTTTATAAGGATAAAAAAAGAGAAAAGTAATGTCATTAGGTAAATGGATATTGGGTGGCTTAGGATTCGTAGTAGGAGGTCCTATTGGTGCTCTGATAGGTGTTTTTATTGCTTCGATGTTGGATGAGTCGAAAAACACGCTCAATGACAACGAATCTACACGCACCACTAATTATGGTCGCCGCCGCGCTACGCAGGGTGATATCAGCGTATCAATTATAGTGTTATTGGCATGCGTCATCAAAGCTGATGGACGTGTACTCAAGGCAGAGATTAATTATATTAAACCTTTCCTTTTGCGTACTTTTGGTGAAGAGCAAGCCAAGCAAGCGCTTGCATTGCTCAAGCAGTTGCTCAACGAGCATATTGATCCTGTAGCCGTTTCACGTCAGATGGCGCAGTACATCAATTATTCCACGCGATTAGAGTTGGTTCGCTTACTGCTTGAGGTTTCCAACTCTGATGGCGATATTGCGCCCCAAGAGCTAAATGTCATAGAGATTATAGCCACCAATATGGCTGTGCAACAAGCGGATTATCATTCGCTGTTGGCATTATATCAACGTCATAAAGATGTTAATTGGGCGTACACTGCTTTAGAGATTTCGCCATCTGCTACTAATGATGAAGTTAAGAAAGCTTATCGTCGTATGGCAATGAAATATCATCCAGATAAGGTGGCAAATGCTGGCGAAGAGTTGCGGAAGCAGGCTACTGACAAGTTTCGCGGTATAAACGAGGCGTATGAGCATATCAAGAAGCAACGTGGTATGTAATCAATATTCCTAATGCATTACTCATAATTCATAATTCTTAATTCAAAATTATGAAAATAACTCTCCTAGTAGTTGGTAAAACAACCGATTCACATATTGAGGCACTGATACAGGAATATCAAAAGCGACTGACGCATTATTTGCCTTTTACGCTGCAAGTAATTCCCGAACTCAAAAACACCAAAGCCCTGACTTCGGAGCAACAAAAGCAAGCAGAGGGTGAATTGATATTGCGTACTATCACACCTGCCACTGATTTGATATTGCTTGATGAACATGGCAAAGAATATCGTTCGATAGAGTTTGCGGATTATATACAAAAACGCATGTCATCGGGTAGGGATGTAGTCTTTGTTGTTGGAGGACCTTATGGTTTTTCAGAAGCCGTTTATCAGCGTGCCAATGGTAAGATTTCGCTCAGTAAAATGACTTTCTCCCACCAAATGGTACGTCTCTTTTTTGTCGAGCAAATCTATCGCGCCATGACCATTTTGCGTGGCGAACCCTATCATCACGAGTAAATGATGCTTCAAGGATTAGTCAATTGATTTATATTTAAGGTATATGAAAACTTTTTTCTCTTTCAAGGACGTTTTTAGTCCAAAACTTTTCTCCACAATCCGCTCATATAATAAGGAGAAACTGCTTCAGGATTCTATTGCGGGTATGATTGTGGGTATCGTAGCTATACCATTGGCGATTGCTTTTGGTATTTCGTCGGGTGTAGGACCTACCGAAGGACTTATTACTGCCATCATTGCGGGATTTCTTATTTCAGCCTTTGGTGGTAGCAAAGTGCAGATAGGAGGACCTACTGGTGCGTTCATCGTCATTATTTATGGCATCATCCAGCAGCATGGTCTTGCGGGCTTGCTGATAGCTACTATTATGGCGGGTATCTTGTTGATATTGATGGGATTGTTTAAGCTTGGAAATGTGATTAAGTTTGTTCCTTATCCAGTGATTGTGGGCTTTACAGCGGGTATTGCTGTGACTATTTTCTCTACTCAAATGAATGACCTTTTTGGTATGGGCATAGAAAATGCACCTGCTGATTTTATTCACAAGTGGGTATGCTATGTGGAGCATTGGCGCGATATCAATTGGTGGGCATTTGCAGTTGGTATAGCTTCGTTGTTTATTATCATTGGGGCTACCAAAATCAGTAAGAAGATACCAGGCTCATTGGTAGCCATTGTATTGATGACATTGATAGTTTGGCTCTTGCGTAAGTTTGGTGGTATTACATCCATTACTACAATTGGCGACTTATACACATTGCCAAGTGGTATTCCTGCTCCCCATCTTCCTGCATTGAATCTCACAGAGGGACAAACATTGCTCAATCTGGTGCAAGATCTTTTCCCATCTGCCTTTACGATAGCTATGTTGGGTGCCATTGAGTCGTTGCTTTCGGCAATGGTTGCTGATGGTGTAATAGGCGATAAGCATAATTCCAATACTGAGCTCATTGCTCAAGGTCTTGCTAACGTAGTTACGCCGTTCTTTGGTGGAATACCAGCCACAGGAGCTATTGCTCGTACTATGGCGAATATCAACAATGGTGGTCGTACACCTGTTGCGGGTATCGTGCATGCTGGCGTACTATTGCTAGTGTTGATTTGTTTCGGTCCTCTAGTTGGTATGATACCTATGGCATGTTTGGCTGGTGTCTTACTCGTTGTAAGCTACAATATGTTAGGATTGCGCTCCATCGTTGGACTTGCCAAAGCACCTAAATCGGACTTTATTGTTATGATTGTCACATTTATCCTGACAGTTATCTTTGATCTTACGATTGCTATCGAAGTAGGATTGCTTTTGGCAGTGATTCTCTTCCTTAAGCGTACTAATGAGGCCACTGTCATTCGTTCTTTCTCCGATGAGATTGACCCTACGCATCAAAACGATATTCGCTTGCATGGTAATGATTTGGAGAAATTACACATCCCTCCATATACCGAAGTATATGAGATTGATGGTCCTTATTTCTTTGGTATTGCCAACAAGTTTGACGAGATTAGCCAACGTATAGGTACCGACGGACAGAAGGTGCGTATTTTGCGTATGCGTAAGGTGTCATTTATTGATTCGACAGGTATCCACAACTTGGAGCAACTTTATTTCCGTTCACAGCGTTGTGGTATGACTTTGGTATTATCGGGAGTTAATGAGCGTGTGTTTGCTACTTTAGAGAAGGCAGGCTTGGTTGCACTTATCGGACGTGAGAATGTTCGCAATCATATCAATGGTGCCCTCTCTCGTGCTGAAGAGATTGTCAAAGCGGATAAGTAATTTTTTAGAGATTAGCAATTGAGTGATATATTTTGATATCCACTTGCATATGTCAAAAAAAATCACTACCTTTGCACCCAAATATACAATAACCTAAGAGAATATGGAAAAAGTAATTAGTGGCATTCGTCCTACAGGTAATTTGCACCTTGGTAATTATTTCGGTGCTGTGAAGAGTTTTGTGAAGATGCAAGAGGAATACAACTGCATGTTCTTTATTGCCGATTGGCACTCACTCACCACACACCCAACACCAGAAAATATACGTACCTCAGTTCGCACCATTTTGGCAGAGTATTTGGCTTGCGGCATCGATCCTCAGAAAGCACCTATCTATGTGCAGAGCGATGTGAAGCAAGTGCTTGAGCTATACCTTTATCTCAATATGAACGCCTATTTGGGCGAGTTGGAGCGTGTAACATCGTTCAAGGAGAAAGCACGTAAGCAACCTGACAACGTGAATGCAGGTCTGCTAACTTATCCATCTCTCATGGCAGCCGATATCTTGGTGCACAAAGCAGATAAAGTGCCCGTGGGCAAGGATCAAGAGCAGAATATGGAGATGGCGCGTTTGTTCGCTCGCCGCTTCAACCGTATCTATAATATAGAGTATTTCAAGGAGCCCGAGTCATTCCACTTCAATGCCAAGGCGGTGAAAGTGCCTGGTTTGGATGGTAGCGGTAAGATGGGTAAGAGCGAAGGCAATGCCATTTACCTTTGCGACGATGAGGCGACTATCAAGAAGAAAGTGATGCGTGCAGTTACCGATGCAGGTCCTACCATGCTCAACCAAGTGAAACCTGAGCCTATCGAGAACCTCTTTACGCTCATGCAACTCGTTTCTACACCAGATACCTACGACTACTTCAACGATCAATACAACAATATGGCTATCCGCTATGGTGATATGAAGAAGCAACTTGCTGCGGATATCAACGCCTTTTGTGCACCTATTCGTGAGCGTATTATCGAGTTCCAGAACAACGAAGAATACTTGGCTAAGGTAGCACGCGAGGGTGCAGAGGCTGCTGCGGCTAGTGCAGAGAAGACTATCCGCGAGGTACGCGAGATCATCGGCTTCCGCAACTAATCGCTTTGGCATAGGTTTTGCTACAACTCAAGTAACGACCTTAAAGTCCTTAATGACCTTGCTGTCCTTACTCGTATGAAACGCTGCATAATCATATTAATCGTTGGGCTATTGATTCCGAGTCTTGTCACCTTGTCGCCTCTCGCCTCATCGCCTAACACCCTCCCTTCAGGGAGGGATGGGGTAGGCTTATATACCGATGACTCCTACTATTGGCCATCAGCAGATACGATTGTGCCTGCTGAACCTGTATATGATCGCAATGCCCGCGAGTTTATCTTTTTGGAAGATACGACACAATATCCCGACACCGTAGTGATGATAATTAAGAATTGAGAATTTTGAATTAGGTGAAACGATATGCCTACATATTAATTCTTTGCTCCTTGCTCCTTGTTCTTGGTTCCGCACTGAGAGCTCAGGATGTGCAGCGCTTTGCTGAGCGCCAAATCATCGGTACGGCGCGCTATGTGGGTATGGGTGGCGCGATGACAGCTATCGGTGGTGATCCATCTGCGGTGTTGGACAACCCTGCTGGATTGGGATTATATCGTCGTAGTGAGATAGCATTAACCATTGACGAAACAATAGATCGTACACATCAGGTTGGTAGCAAGGATGCATATCAACGTGCTCGCTTTGCAGCGCCACACGTATCTGCCATTTGGGCATGGGGAAATCCAAGCAAACAACGTGGCATGATTTACAATAATTTTATGTTTACGGTCAATCGCCTTGCTAATTTCAATCGTGATATTCTCGTAGAGGGCAAGGACTTGGGAATGGTATCTACTATCTGCAATATTACCAATGATATGGGAGGCATCGCAGAGGAGAACTTGCAAGATAAGCCATGGGATAATGCTGAAATAGGGTGGTTGAGTATTCTTGGCTATGAGGCGTATCTTATTAATCCTATGGATAATAGTCAATGGGAGCCCGCTGTGAATCTGACTAATGGTTCGTTATCCATCTCAGAATCGGGCAGTTATGACCAATATACCTTATCTTGGGCAAGCAATATCAGCAATCAATGGTATGTGGGATTGAATTTGAATATACCAACATTGAGTTATACTAAAAATGTTTCTTTGCTCGAGACAGACCGCATCAATTCAGCCGAATTGAAATCGATGTATCATCTCTCTGGTGTGGGTGTAAGTGGATCTATTGGATTGATTTATAGACCAATCCAAGCCATACGTGTGGGTGCTTCTTTCCAAACACCGACCATGCTGAGTCTTTCCGTGCAGACGGAAGGCGATATGTATAGCAATATAGCAGGGCAAAAATACGAAGTCTTGACTCCTGCCAGTGGCGTGATATCCACAGAAATGGTATCGCCCTTACGCACGAGTGTGAGTATAGCAGGTCAGTTGGGTAGTTTAGGGCTATTGGCGCTGCAATACGATTATGCCCATTCTTCGGAGATGGAAGATGTGCATACCCTGCGTGTTGGCGCAGAAGCACAGGCATATCGCGGACTTTTCTTCAATGCAGGATATGTATATGAATCGTCGTTTATGAAAGAAGACCCTATATGGTTATTGGGCTATAATGAGATTCGTACAGATATGGATTATCGCTATACTGCCTCTTCGCAATATGCGAGTGCGGGTATTGGTTATCGTAGCCATGTAGTGATAGCTCAATTGGCATACCAGTATCGTTGGCAAACGATTCGTCAATATGCCTCTGAAGTACAAGCATTTCCGCTGGAGATTGGCACACAAACCCATCGGATTGTTGCTACTTTGGCATGGAGATTTTAGATACTTGAAATAGCGAAGCGTGAAATATTTAATTTTTTTTATGCTTCACTATCTTTTGGCACAGAAATTGTAACGAAGTATAAAGCGATCTTAAATATATTGTTGCATTGCTTAGAGACCGGAAAACTCAACAATTTTTATCTTACGAGGTAGGTGCTTTTCTAATGGCGTGCTAATACTCTGCGCGGTGACCGACATTTGTCGTAGCGGTGAGGTAGTTAGATTACAAAGGGTCTGTACCCCTCAAATCCTGTTTTATAGGAGTTTTCTCGAGTAAAAGCAATGCAGCAATTTTTTTATGCTAGCGAAGTAGTTAATCATTATGAAGCAGAACAAAGCATATTTCTTTGATATGGACGGGGTGTTGTTCGACTCAATGCCTCATCATGCGATTGCATGGGAAGAAGTGATGAAAGCACACGGGATTCCGTTTACAGCTCGCGATTGTTATATCAACGAAGGTCGCACGGGTGAATCGGTCATTCGTGAGGCATTCCAACAAACTGTTGGTAGAGATGCAACTCCAGATGAAGTAAAGACGATTTATGCGGAGAAGTCTGCATACTATCACCGATTGATCAATACCGCTACGCCTACTATTCCTGGTGTAGCCGAGGTGTTGCAGTATGTTAAAGAATCGGGCAGTCAAATTTGGGTGGTTACAGGCTCTGGTATGCGAACATTGTTGGATAGTCTAAATACGGTATTTCCATCTATCTTTCAGCAAGATAGAATGATTACGGCTTTTGATGTTACGCACGGAAAACCCGATCCAGAACCCTATCTGAAAGCGTGGGAACGCTCAGGACTTAAAAAAGAGCAATGCTTTGTTATTGAGAATGCGCCCTTGGGTATTCGCTCTGGTAAAGCAGCAGGATTGACTGTTTATGCCGTGAATACGGGTATATTAACCAAAGAAGATTTATCTCAAGCAGACCAAGTATTTAATAACATGACCGAACTGCTTGCTTTCTTGCAAGAAGACAGTTGATCGTGTATCTGTCTCTTCCTCCTACCTTCTGCATGCTTCTTTCCGCTTTCTTTCTCGATACCACCTCAATACCATTTCATTACCACTCCATTACCATCCTGTACTTTCCCCGTACTTTCCAACTAATTTTTATATTTTTTGTATTTCCTCTTGCTCAATCCAAAATAATTCTGTACCTTTGTCTGCGATATGAGAAAAGCGTTAGCATATCTAATCTATCAGGCATACCAAGCAGTCTCTGTGTTCGGATTGCTGTGTGTTATGATGTGCGCATTTACTTCTTGTCATTGGCAGGAAGCAAAAGAGGTCATTGCCACAGCAGATAGTTTGAATCAAACGGAGCATGTGATATACAATGATACCGCAGCATTGAGCAAAACCATCCGCCGCTTGGATAATCCATTTGGCAGGGTGCTAATGCCAAATACTTTGGGCAAAGCATATTACTACATGGGGCGGAACTTAGAGGATTATCACCAACAAATAGCAGAAGCAGCAGAATGTTATATCGCAGCAGACCGCTTGCAGATTGATGACCCTATATACAGAGGGCGAATAAATTCGTGCATGGGGTATATCTGCGCACAAAACAATAGTGATAGTTTGGCATTAATTTTCTATGATCGTGCAAGCGAAGATTTCAAGGAGAGCGGGAACGAAGGACGATATGCACATAGTGTGTTGGATAGAATAGAGTTCAATGTCAAACTTCATAATTATATTGTTGCAGATAGTCTTTTACAAATAGCCCAGACCTATTCGTTGGATAGTGCTTACCGAGCTCGTTATTATGAAACAAAAGGACTGTATTTCTACGAACAGCAACAATACGATTCAGCATTGGTGTATTTTCACAAAGGATTGAATTATTGGGAAAGTGAGAGAGAGAAGTTGTATAGTTATCTAAAACTAGTGCAGGTATATTTAATGCTCAATATTTTTGACAATGCTTTGCCTTATGCCCGATTAATTATTAAAAACTCTAATAATCCAAATTATTTGGTCAATGCTTACTATTGTCTGCTTCTTGACGCAAAGGCTAAACATAATGCTGATCTTTTAAGCAAATATTCTCATGCTCGTGAGGATGCTAATAGAATGTTAAATAAGAATATGAGTAACTATGCCGAGGCATCACCTATATTAGAAGAGTATATACATAATCCTCACCCATGGCGTTGGGTGTGGATTGTGATGTATGCCTTTGCTAGTTTGTGTATCGTATTAATTGTAGGCATTGTTCTTTATCGTAGATTTGCAATGGCACAAATACATGTTTCTAACGAACAAATTGATAGTTTGTCTGTACAAGTGAAGGAGCAAGCGGGTGAAATTCACAAGCATACTATGCTGCATTATTACGATGAACGTTTGGATAAAATCCGTCGAAAATATCCTAAGCCACTCTCCAGTTGGAATAAATATGATCAGTTAAAAAAAGATATTAATCCATATCTTAAAAATTGGATTATTGCTTTGGAGAAATTAAACTTAACTCAACGAGAAAATGTATTTTGCGTGCTGAGTTTTATCTATCCGCAAATGGCTATGGAAGACCTTGCTAGTAGCATGTGCATTACTAAATCGGCACTCATGGTTCGTAAAACTCGTATGACCCAAAAGCTAGGTATAACTTCAGCCCAATTAGGTGATTTCTTGTATAACCTATCTCCTATCAATTAATTGCACGACTTATCAAATTAGTTTTATAACACACTGGTAATCAATTAAATATTACCACACAAAACCTTATCAAAATCTATTTTCTATTGTACACTTCATTATATTGTTGTACCTTTACAGAAAATTTTTAAAATCAACAATATTATGAAGAAAGCATTTATCATTGCATTGTTCATACTAGGTATCTACAATGCATCCGCGTTCGCCATGGTGCAAGAAATTCTCTTAGCAGAAATGTATTCTATGACCCCATTTGATGATGCGATGAATGAATCAAACGGCGGAAGACCTAACCCTAATCGATTTCATGCTTTTATTGATGGTAACCATCTATCCGTAGGCGCGGATACGGATGCGCCTGCGTATGTGGAAATTATTGACCAAGAAACTGGAGAAGTGGTGGTAGAAGAAGAGTTTTTAGATAAAACTGAAACTACCATTAATCAAGCAGGTTCATATATTGTGCAAATCTACTCTGCTAATACCGTCGTAACTGGCGAGTTTGAGGTAGAATAAATAACCCATAATATTAATTTTAAAAAGCAGTTTATGGTATAACTAATGTAGATTTTACTATCTCTAATCAGTATATGACTATTACCGAAGAGAATAGAAAATAACATACAAAAACAACATTAAAAAATTATTCCATTATGAAAAGTATTAAAGTCGTTTTTATTATTTTGGCATTTGCAACGCTATGTGTGTCTTGTCAAAAAGAACCTCAGGCAATAGCATTTATTACCAATAAAGTAAATACCCCTATTATGCTTTATTCCGAAAGTGATTCGATATTCTTATATCCATTACAAAGAACATATTTAGCACATATTGGAGTGGAGAATAGACAAATCTACTCGTGTGACGGTTTTAGTTTGTTCGACCCAATAACAAGAATGGGGATATTGGATACTATATATGATGTTCCTGAGCAATATGGCATGTTTCTAGCTGACTTGAACAATTATATGCATCTAATTGGTGCGGAACCAGGTATTAACTCGGGAACAACATACGAACATAGCAGTTACGACTATTCTTTGAGAGCAGATTTCGTGGAAAAAATTATTAATGGGAAGTAAGATTGTTCATACTACGATAGGTAGCCGCCATTTTCAGAGAGTCTAAGTAATAACTTAGGCTCTCTTTATTGTGTGGAAAACCTGTGTACGGCGGCATTTTGTGCATCTTCCAATTTACATTTTGATATAATAGCGTGATGGATAAAGACAACTAAGAGCTACTGTTGTGATAGAGTTAGGCGATAGATGTGCTTATTTTATTCTATGCTCATGCTAATTCCTCAGAGTGGGAACTCTTCGGGCATTTCGCTCGGAGTGCGTTCCGTCGCACTCCTTCAGGTCACGTGGTCCGAAGTCAACTTGAGAGCGACCTAATACAGCTACAGAAAGCCCACCGATGTCCTAGAGATCTCCTATGGTGGTCGCGAAACTAGTAGGGAATTTGAAAGGATTATTAGAAAGTGATCTATCGGATATAAATATCTTCGGGATATTCTACATGCGTGAGAAACAATCCTTCTGCAGGGGCAGAGTCGCCAGCAGCGCAGCGGTTGTGCTGCGTAATGACCTCAGCGAATTGCTCCTTAGTCATCTTACCACGACCGACTTCAAACAATGTTCCTACTACCGCACGCACCATATTACGCAGAAAACGATCGGCAGCGATGGTGAATACGGCGTGTCCGTTGCCCAGTTCTTTCCACTCAGCATGCGTGAGGTCGCAGATAGTGGTCTTCACATCCGTATTCGTGCGGCAGAATGAAGCAAAGTCCTGTTTGCCAATCAATAATTGCGCTGCCTCGTTCATGGCTGCAAAGTCCAATCCTGGACGTATGCGTGTGGCTTGTGTGCAAAGGAACGGATTTTTGTGATCCACTACGTGATATTCGTAAGTGCGGCGCACAGCGTCAAAGCGAGCATGAGCGTCGTCTTTTACAGGATAGATATCAAAGATAGCGATGGAATTGGGCAAAATGCCGTTTAATCTGAATTTTGAATTAAGAATTAAGAATTTAGAATTGTCATTGTCTGGCAAATCGAAATGCGCAAACATCTCTCGGGCATGGACACCTGCGTCGGTGCGACCAGCGAATGTGAGAGGAATCTCCTCGCGGAAGATCATAGCCAATGCCTGCTCCATTGTTTCTTGAACAGTAATGCCATTGGGCTGGCGTTGTGAGCCGTGAAAGGCAGTACCATCATATGCAAAGCGAATAAAATAGCGCATAATCCTTGCTTTAATCTTTAACCTTTAACCTATCACCTAATGAACGCACTTGCTGGTTGATTTCGGGGGAGAGGTTCTTGAACCATGCCACGGCGCAACCTCCACCGATAAGTACCAAGGAGCGAATAATACTACTGAGCCATATATTATGGATAGGCAAGTATGTTTGCCATAGGAAATTCAAATTGAGTATCACCACAATCAGCAGCAGAATCTTCGCGTGCTGGCGCGTGAACGTAGGCGCATGGAGCGTAAGACGTACTGTGAGTGTGATAAGTAGGAAGTAAAGGGCATAGGCAATCAAGTTGCTCACTGCCGCTCCATCCATACCAAAATGTGGGATGAGTAAATTGTTGAGTCCAATAGATGAGGCGGTTAGGATGAATGAAAACAATAGTGAGAATGCGTAGAAACGCGAATAGTTGAGTGCGGAAGATGTGAAGGTACATACCGCAATAAACAATTGGCTTGTTGCTAATATCAATACCACTTGACGTGCAGAGGCATATGTTTCGCCGTTAGGGAGGATATGGAAAATAAGGTCAATATTGAGCCAAATCACACAAATGATGATTCCGCCTACAAGTAGCAATGTACTACTGACTTGCTGCATAAGGTGAGCTGTTTCGTGTTGGTTATTCTCTTTGATAGCCGTCGCCAGTTGTGGTGCCGCAATAGCAGCCATCGAACGATAAGGGATACTAACCATCACTGCAATATAGGTGGCAATAGCGAAGATGCCCGTATAGCTGAGTCCCATCTCTGCGGTGATGAAGAATGATGAAAGGGTAGGGGCTAACACCGAAGCCACTGCGGAGATGAGTAGGAAGCCCGTGTATAGCAAATATTGTCGTACCAATGAGCGATTGCTACGCAGGAATGCCCAATCTGGGCGTAAAGATACTTCTCCCAATGAGAACAAGTAGCCCATATTGCAGAGCATTGCTACCGCATATACGGCGCAAAGCGCTATCACGAAGCCATTGATATTCAGGCAATCAAAGGCATATAGTATATAGACTACGAGCAGCCCAATACGCGTGATAAGCTCTCGTACTGCACGAGGCACTACGATATGCATGCGCACGTTGGCATTGGTTTCGAATACGGTTTGGTAGAGCATAAAGAAGGCCATCGGAAGCACCATATAGTAGTACTCTACAAACAATGGTGACTTCTCGCCAAACCATTGACTAAGAGGTGTATAGCATGCGCAGTAAATGGCTGTAAAGAGTGCAAAGCCTATCAAAGGTACAATCAGTGTCCAGAAGAAAAATCCATGCTCATCTTGGCTCTTGGTTCCTTGTTCTTGACTCCTGAAATGCGGATAAAACCGAATAATGGAGGAGGAAGTGCCCAATTGGGCAAGTCCGATAAATAGTGTGGCAGCATCTACCAATACACGCGCCAAACCAATCTCTTCTGCTGAGAGGAAGCGCGTAAGTACGAAGAACGTAGTAACAAAGCCCACCGCCACTCCAAGATAGGTGACGATGGTGCCTTGAATACTCTGTTTGGCGATGATGCCCATGTTAACAGTTGATATTACTTCTCGATACCGAGTAATTCTACCTCGAAGATGAGGGTAGAGTATGGAGGGATAGAGCCTGCTTGTTGCGCGCCATAACCCAATTCTTGTGGGATATAGAAGCGGAACTTACTGCCTACAGGCATGAGTTGCAAACCTTCGGTCCAACCCTTGATTACTTGGTTCAAACCAAATGATGTAGGCTCGCCACGCTCAACGCTGCTATCAAATACGGTGCCATCAATCAATGTACCATGATAGTGAACTTTCACACGGTCGGTAGCAGCAGGTTTTTTGCCACGAGCCATCTTCAATACCTCATATTGCAAACCGCTCTCAGTTACTTTCACACCCTCTTTAAGTGCATTCTCAGCCAAGAACTTCTCGCCGTCCTCTTTCACTGAACCATACTTGATATTGTTCATGGTGTTTTGGATGTACTCGCCTGCTTGTGTACCGTCCATTTGTTCGGTGAAGCCGAGCAAGCCATTGATGAAACCTTGTTTGATAAGCACGAAGTCGGTAGCCAAACTTGGCTCGCCAATCAAACCTTGTGCTTCTTGATCTTTGATGTTTTTACCGATTTGTTCACCCATGTTCACGATTTGTGGGTTCTTTACGTTGCTCTTCAAACCTTTGTTGATGTTGGTGATAAAATCTTTAGTCATTTGACCTGTAGAATCCATGAGCAATACGTAACGAGCAATCTCGTCGCCATTGAGGTAACCGAATGCGTAGTTGATACTATCGTTTTGGGTGTTGAGGGCGATGGTTTTTACCTTGTAGATGCACTTGCCTTTCACTACTTTGCCTGGCTCAATACTATCGTTGAGCGCAGAAGCCGCTTGATATTGTGCTTGGAAGTAGTTGCGTGCATCTTCTGCCTTCATCACGGTGGTGTCATGACGCAAACCGTTTACCAATCCTTGGAAGAAGATCTTTTGGTTGATAGCCCATGCTGGATTGTCTGCCAAACCATTTTTCTCTGCATTCTTGATAGCGTGACCGATGTTGCGACCGATGTTACCTGCCTCGCTAAGTTCTTCGATAGCTCCGTCGTAACCACGTTGGAGTGCATCAATAAACTCAGTAACGGTCTCCATCGAAGAATCGTTGCGGAGTTGATACATCTTCATTTGTGCACCGTTCACCAAGCCCAATGCATAGTTCATACTGTCGTTTTGGTTAGTGAGAGCAACGGTCTTGCCTGTGTAAGTGTTGCCACACGAAATCATTGCCATTGCAGCAATGAGGATAATTGCTAATTTTTTCATTGTTAATTGTTTATTTTGTAGTTTATTATTCAATTCCGAGCAACTCTACGGTGAAGATCAATGCTGCGTATGGAGGGATGTTTGCACCTGCACCACGCTCGCCGTAAGCCAATTGGTATGGCAAGTAGAGTTTGTATTTGCTGCCGATAGACATGAGTTGAAGACCCTCTGTCCAACCTTTAATCACTTGGTTCAAACCAAAAGTGATACTCTCACCACGCTTGTAGCTGCTATCGAATACTGTGCCATCAATCAATGTACCCTCATAGTGTACGCGCACTTTGTCGGTGGCTTTTGGCTTTTGACCAATAGTTGCCTCCAATACTTCGTATTGCAAACCGCTCTCAGTTACTTTCACGCCTTCGCGCTTAGCGTTCTCTGCGAGGAATGCCTCGCCTGCTGCTTTTGCTTCGCCAGCAATCTTTTGCTCTAATTCGCTGAAGAACTTACCCAACACTTGTTGCGCCTCTTGGTAAGAGATCTGTGGTTGGTTTTTCTCCAATACATCTTTGATACCTGCTGCCAAATCAGCATATTCCAGGGAAGTAACGCCACTTCCCATCAAGTTTTGACCCATGCTAAGGCCAATTGCATAACTAATTTTGTCCATTTCTTGTTATTGTATTAATTGATTCATTCTTGTGATATATTTCCCGATGATATCGAACTCCAAGTTCACTTGTGTGCCCACTTCGATATACTTGAAATTGGTGTTGTCGTGTGTGTAAGGGATGATGCATACGCTGACATAACCTTTGCCGTCCACCACATCGGGCTCACACACGGTCAGGCTCACGCCATTGATGCTCACTGATCCCTTATCCACGCAGAAATAGCCACGCATGGCCATCTCCTTGGTGCTCTCATACTCAAAGCGGTAGTACCAGCTGCCCTCTGTCTCTTTCACTTCCACGCAACGCGCCGTCTGATCCACATGCCCTTGCACGATATGTCCGTCCAAACGCTCGCCCAGCAGCATACTGCGCTCCAAGTTCACCCAATCGCCCTCTTTCGCTTCGCCGAGGTTGGTGCGGTTGAGGGTTTCTTGCATCGCGGTCACGGTATAGAGGTCGCCCTCCATCTTTACCACCGTCAAGCACACGCCATTGTGTGCGATGGATTGGTCAATCTTCAGCGGCTCGCCGTAAGGGTTGCGCAAAGTGAAGTGTTTGTTGGTTTGTTCTTGCTCAATCTTCACGATTTGAGCCATTGTTTCTACTATTCCTGAAAACATATATTATTTTTTCTTAATCAATGTCCGTCCATCCAAACGATAGAAGAGCACACTGTATATAACAAAGAGTACACTTCCTACACCCATTTGTGCCCATTCGTTCATTGGCAACAACTGTGCCAAACCGTAATATACTGCCAAAAGTGTCACTACGAGTAGGGTATATATGCCAATTCGGCGCAAATCGTATGGTATCTCCAGATGTTTGCGTCCGATAAAATACGACAGCAGCATGATCACCAAATAGCATACCGTACTGCTCGCTGCCGAAGCCACATAGCCAATGCGTGGCACAAATACTGCCTGCAAGCCAAAGGTAATCACTACTCCTATCAACGAGAAATACGCGCCCCATTGCGTTTTATCGGTCAATTTATACCAAAAACTGAGATTGAAATACACACCTTGGAAGATATACGTCCAAAGTACAATAGGCACAATCTTCAATCCTTCCCAATACGAGGGGGCAATGATAAACTTCAGCAAATCCAAGTAGAAGATCATGCCCAGCAGGATCATATACGAGAAGATGATGTAATATTTCATCGCGTCGGCGTATGCCTCCACCGACTCTCTGTCTTTGTGTTTGGCAAATACAAACGGTTCATACGCGTAGCGGAATGCCTGCGTGAACATCATCATCACCATCGCCACCTTGAAGCACGCACCGTAGATGCCCAACTGCGCTTGCGCATCCGCTCCGTCGTAGAAGAATGGAAACAATATCCTGTCCAAAGTCTGGTTCATGATGCCGCACACACCCAACACCAACAATGGCAATGAATAGCGTAGCATCTGCTTGAGCAACCCCCAAGAAAATACCCCTGAACTCCTGAACTCCTGAACTCCTAAATTCCTAAACCCTTCTCCAACCGCAGGCAAAAGACAGAGCGTTTGTATTCCCGTTGCCAAGATATTCGCCACAAACACATATCCCACGCCGTAGTCAGCATTGTACCACGCCGAGATAATCCCCCAGTCTTGTATCTTCGGACAAAGCACGAGGAAGAATAGGTTGAGGACGATATTCAGGAATACGAATAGCAGTTTCAGCGCAGCAAACTGCAATGGGCGTTTCTTGTAGCGCAAGTATGCAAACGGAATACTGGCAAACGCATCCATGGCCACAACAATGCCCAGCAATGCAATAAACTCGCTATGAGCAGGATATCCCAACGCGTTGGCGATGGGTACTTGGCATACCACACACGCTACAGCAAACAATAGCGATGTCGTGAACAATGCTATCAGCGAAGTGCTATATACCGTCTGTGCATTCTCGCCCTCTTTGTTGGCAAAGCGGAAGAAGCCCGTCTCCATGCCGTAGGTAAGGATCACCAAGAGTAGTGCCGTCCATGCATAGAGGTTGGTGACGATACCATAATCCGACTGCTGTTGCAGCACATAGGTGTATAGCGGCACCAGCATCCAATTGAGGAACTTGCCAACAATCGAAGAAACGCCATAGATAGCAGTCTCTTTCGCCAATATTTTCATTTGTAGGTTACTACTCATTCTTTCTTTCCTTCTACAATCAGTACGATCTCGCCCTTTGGCGGTGTTTGCTTGTAGTGTGCTGCCAATTCCGTGAGTGTCCCGCGTTGGGTATCCTCATGTAGCTTGCTAATCTCGCGACTAACGCTGGCTCTGCGATCGCCACCCATCACCTCTGCCAGTTGTTCTAAGGTCTTCACCAATCGGAAGGGCGACTCATAGATAATCATCGTATGTGTCTGCTCGGCGAGGATTCTCATGCGTGTCTGACGACCTTTCTTCTGGGGTAGGAAGCCCTCGAAATAGAAGCGGTCGTTAGGCAAACCCGAATCAACCAATGCGGGCACAAAAGCGGTAGCACCAGGCAGACATTGTACTTCCACTCCTTTTTCTACACACGCGCGCACGAGCATAAAGCCTGGATCAGAAATGCATGGTGTACCCGCATCAGAAATGAGCGCGACAGTCATACCCGCTGCAATACGTGTAGCCATATCATCGCTGGTCTCATGTTCGTTGAACTTATGATGGCTTTTCAGTGGTGTATGGATATCGTAATGCTTGAGCAGCACAGACGACGTGCGGGTATCTTCAGCAAGAATCAAATCCACCTCTTTCAGCACGCGGAGCGCACGGAAAGTGATGTCCTCGAGATTTCCAATGGGTGTAGGTACGATGTAGAGCATATTTTATTCTGATTCAGGAGTCAGGAACCAAGAATCAAGACTAATTAGTTACGATTGCCACTTTATGGTAATCTGTCTTTGCTCTTTGTTCCTTGCTCTTTGTTCTTATCCAAATCGGCGTTTGAGTACGTTCTCAAAGAGTTGTACGGCGGTAGAGTCGCTGTCCCACTCGAAGTTATCTGCTACATAATCCATGGCCTCTTCCAATGAGCCCAAGGCATTGAGTTCGTCCAAAGTCTTTTGCATCAATTCGCCGTTGCCAGCAAAGAGTTCGCGTTGGAAGAGGAAACGGTCGCCCAAGGATATGGCTTGGCGGATATCTTCTACGGCAGCGCCAAACAATGATGTTTGTTGTGGCATTGGACGTGGAGCTGGTTGTGGAGCAGGTGCTGGCTCTACCACTGGCTCTGCCTTTACTTCTGGTTGTGGAGTAGGTTCCACGATTGGTTCCACTACTGGCTCTGGCTCAACGATAGGTTCTACCACGGGTGTTGGTACCTCAGGTTCATCTAGAATCTCTAGTGGCTCTAAAATTTCCTCTTGCACATCCACTTGTGGCTCTTCTACCAATTCGTTCTCAATTTTCACCTCTTCGTTTTCAGTTTCAGTATCTTCCTCTACGATGAGTTCGATCTCCACCTCTGGCTCTTCGGCTGGTGTGACTGTCACGCCAGCCGCTGCCAATGCAGCCACTTCTGCTTGCAGCGTAGCAATCATAGTTCTTGCCTCATCGCCTTCATGCATCATCGCCTCTTTGGCTTCTTCGAGTTGCGCTACACGCGCCTCCAAAGCAGAGAGTTTCTGCTCTAGAGCCGTCGTGTAGTCGGTTATTGCTTGAATAAGATTATTCATAGTTTTTTTTATTTCAGTAGCACCCATAGGCGCGTTCACTAAACAGTAGGCACTTTGTGCCGTCCTCTAAACAAATTACTTCGTTGCGTCTTCGAGTTTCTTCATCATTGCGAACATAAAGATAGCTGCGATAGCACATACAGCTACGAATACGCTCCATACGCCCCACAATGGCATGTCGCCCCAGAGGTTACCACCGATAGATACGAGGTAGTTACCGATAGCGGTAGCTACGAACCAGCCACCCATCATCATACCTTTGAACTTAGGAGGAGCTACTTTACTTACGAATGAGATACCCATTGGGCTGAGAAGGAGCTCAGCGAAGGTGAGGATCAAGTAGGTGTAGATCAATACGTTTGCGTTTACAAATGTAGGATCGCCAGTCACGCGTGCCAATTCTTGTGCGTTAGGAGTGAGCAGGCCGATACATGCTACAGCCATCACGATATACGCGATAGTTGCTACCACCATACCAAGTGCAATCTTGCGTGGAGCAGATGGTTCTTTTCCTTTCTTAGCGAGTGCACCGAAGAGTGCCATGCTGAATGGAGTGAGTGCTACTACGTAGAATGGGTTGAACTGTTGGAAAATAGGTGCGCTCAAGGTGATGCCCTCAGCAGAGATGTTCAGATACTTGTATGCCAATACGCCCAACGCTGCTACGATCACTACGCCAGAGATAGCTTTGGTCTTTTTCTCTTTGCTTTGTACAAGAGAGAAACCAGCATAAACGATTGCCACGATCATCACGAGGTTGATGATGTCAAACCACATAGTCTGTACGCCTGTGCAGAGTGGTTGAACGAACTCGTTAGCGAAATAGGTGAGTGTCAAACCATTTTGGTGGAATGCCATCCAGAAGAAGATCACCACTGCGAATACGAGGCACAATGCCACGATGCGCTTCTTGGTTTGCTCTGGTGTGAGTTCCTCTACCTTTGCGCCACCGGTAGCAGCCACTTGCTTAGCAGAGTTCTCTACGTGTTTGAACCAAGGACGGCATGCATAGTAGATTGCAATACTCAATACGAGAGATGCGCACGCTACCATGAAAGCGAAGTGATAACTATCGTTCACGCTTACGCCAAGACTGGTTTGTGCCCAATCCATAATCTTCACAGCTGCGGTAGGAGCGAACATCGCACCGATATTAATCGCCATGTAGAAGAGTGAGAATGCCGCATCGCGTTTGTCAGCGTACTTAGGATCATCGTAGAGGTTACCTACCATCACTTGCAAGTTACCCTTGAACAGACCTGTACCAAAACTGATGAGTACCAATGCAGCAATCATCGCACCCATAGCAAGTTTATCTGCGCCCAATGGTACTGCGAGTAAAACATAACCTGCAAACATAACCATAATACCAATAGTTACGCACTTTCCGTAGCCAATCTTGTCAGCCAAGATACCGCCTACGAGTGGCAAGAAATATACCAACGCGAGGAAGGTAGAATAGATTTGTCCTGCGGTTGCAGCTTCCAATCCAAAGTTCGCACGGAGGAAGAGTGCAAATACGGCTAACATGGTGTAGTAGCCAAATCGTTCGCCTGTGTTGGCAAGAGCCAATGCAAACAGACCTTTTGGTTGATTTTCAAACATAAATAAGTTCGTTTTTTATGGTTAATATTAGTTTTTGTTTCTATTACGCGCAAATTAACGCGCAAAGGTACAAAAAATATTACATATACGCAAGAATGTAAGCATATTTTTTTTAAGTACAAAAATAGATACTTATTGTAAATTTTTAATTATTGCAATAACGCATAAACTTATTCGTCTAGATTTTTACTATTTTTATTGGAGTTGACTTGTATGAATACGTCCTAATTTTTTTTACAAAAAAAATGCTATTTATTCCTGTAAATAGCATTTGATGAAAAAGATTATTTTTTTAATGATTAGTTAGATCATACTAAGTTTTTAACCAATTCGAATAATTTGTAAGGCATATAGCGGAAAGGCATATCTACCCATGTTGGGGTCTTGATGACCGCACGGCGGTGGGAGAATGCCAAGAAACTCTCTTGACCATGATACGAACCCATACCCGAGTTGCCAACGCCACCAAATGGCACCTTATGATTCACAATGTGCATAATCACATCGTTGATACACGTGCCACCCGATGATGTGTGGCGGAGAATCTTCTTATCCTCTTTGCCAAAATAGTATAACGCCAATGGCTTCTCACGCTCATTTACAAACGTAATCACTTCATCTAATTGCTTAAACGTCAGCACTGGGAAGATTGGACCAAAAATCTCCTCTTGCATCACTGGGGCATCAGGGCTAACATTGGTCAGAATAGTAGGGGAGAGGTAGCGCTCTGCTTTATCGTAATGTCCTCCATAATAGATGGACCCTTCCGACTCCCCTTTAAGGGAAGAGGTATGAGATGAGGCTGGTAGATAACTGACGAGGCGGTCAAGGGCTTTGTCGCTAACGATACGCACAAAATGCTTTGCCTTTTGTGGATCCTTCGTGAGTAGGTGCTTCCACTCTTTGACAAGTAGCTGGAGAAATTTATCTTTCACATCCTCGTGAATCATCAAGTAATCAGGCGCAATGCAGGTTTGTCCTGCGTTGAGGGCTTTACCCCAGGCTACGCGTTTGGCAGCCACCTTGAGGTCGGCAGACTTGTCGATAATACATGGGCTCTTGCCTCCCAACTCCAAAACTACAGGGGTAAGGTGCTTAGATGCTGCCTCCATCACCATTTTGCCCAGCGAGGGGCTACCTGTGAAGAAAATCAAATCCCAACGCTCTGCAAGTAGCATCTTATTGACTTCGCGATTGCCTTCTACAATAGCAATATACTCCTCAGGGAAAGTAGCACGAATCATCTCGGTAAGTACGCGAGATACGTTTGGTACATATGGCGAGGGCTTGAGCATAGCTGTACATCCCGCCGATATTGCTCCTACCAATGGATTGAGTAGCAGTTGCACAGGGTAGTTCCATGGCGCAATAATGAGCGTGTTGCCCAGTGGCTCCTTGATGATGCGACTGGTGGCAGGCATAATAGCCAAAGGCGAAGACTTGCGTTCTGGTCGTGCCCAACGCGAGAGATGGCGAAGATGGTTGCGTATCTCGCCATAGACTATGCTTAATTCGGTAAGGTATGCCTCCTCGTAAGACTTGTGAAGGTCCGTCCATAGTGCTTCTGCGAGCGATTGTTCATATTGCTTCATTGCATGAAGCAGTTTGTGAAGCATTTGCTTGCGGAATGGTAATGCAAGGGTTGTAGCTGAATGGAAGTACTGCTTTTGTTTGGTGCGAGTGGTGGAAATATAGTTTTGCATATACTTTGTTATTTACGACCTGTGAAGTGATCCATTGTACGATAGATACCAAAAACTGTGCCAAAGAGCCAGTCAAATACGCGTAATGGCAGAATAGCTTGCCAAAAACGGATAAAATGATATCCAAATGGTATGCCTGCGAAGATGGTGTTACGTTCGATAGCGCGGATAATCTTCTTGGCTGTTGGTTCGGGCTTGAGGATAGGGAAGATAGAACGCACGCCCGTGAACATGCCCGTACTAATAAAATACGGTGCAATGGTGGTGACATGCACATTGGATTTACGTTGTTGCAACTCAATACGCATGCTTTCGCTCCAGCCAATCACAGCCCACTTGCTGGCACCATAGACCGACATCTTTGGGTTGCCCAGCATACCTCCCGCTGAGGCGATATTACATATGTGTCCGCGATTGCGGCTGAGCATGTCGGGCAATACTTGCAAGGTTAGCACCATTGGTGCCACGGTATTTACGTCCATTGTGAGACGGATGTCTTCTACTGTTTGGTGATCAAACGTGTTGTTTCCACGCACGATGCCCGCACAGTTGATGAGAATATCTACACTACCGCACTCCTCCTTGACGCGTTGGTATGTGGTGATAACTGCATTGCTGTCAGCAATATTGACGGTGTAAGTGTGAATAGTACCAAGCGCTGCGAACTCCGCTTTAGTGGTGGCTAATGCCTCAGGGTTGATGTCCCATATGATTAGCGACTTAGCACCTTTCTCCAATGCAAGGCGCCCCATGATTTTTCCTATGCCTGATGCACCTCCTGTGATCAGAATATTTGTGTTTTGAAGTTTCATAATCGATTTTTTTAGTAGATAATTAGACCAAATAAAATAGTCGTATTTGTTATTATAATTCTTACAATTATTGTGCCAAATCGGCTGCAAAGGTAGTGTATTATTTTCGAACATGTGTTCGATTTTTCTTAAAAAGTGTTGTGAGTATGAATTTTTTTTTATACCTTTGCAGCCGATTCGGAATAATTGGGGGGTGGAATAATAATTATAAATCAGTAAAAATAAAGATGTTATGGTAGAAGATCGTAGAGAAAAAATACTGCTCAAGGCACTTGAGTTGTATATGATAGAGGGGTATGCAAATGTGTCTATTACTGACTTGCAATCAGCATTGAATATGGGGCGAGGCACGTTGTACTATTATTTCAAGGACAAAGATGAACTGTTTCAAGAGGTAGTGGATGAGTTTTTGATTAAGCCCAAACAACGTGCGTTGGATAAAGTAAAGGATACTGCAACTATCCCAGAGATGATTGAGGCAATGTTGTCCTACTTGGACCAGTTGCGCGAGTTTCGTGATCAAGTGGAAAATAAAAATATCAATACCTCCAATGTGGTAATGGTGATGTACACAGCATATACACGTTTTCCAGAATTATATAAGAAAGCCCGTAAGATGTACGAACGTGAGTTGAGTCTTTGGATACAAGCGATTAAAAATAGTTTGCGCGCGGGCGCGATACGCGGAGATGTACCAGTCGAAATCACAGCACATATGTTTTTGCACATCAAAGATGGCTGGGATCCAGGACGTTCGGGAGCAATGAACTTTGATATTTTCCCACAACAATACAATTATTTGTATGACTTGATAAAGAAAAATGTGTAGGTTTTCTTAAAAATACTTGTGTATTTCGAAAAAAAATACTACTTTTGTGGAGAATATTGCAAAAATATAGCAATTTCGAACGCATGTTCGAATAATTTGTTGTACCTTTGCAGACGTGTTAGGAAAAAACTAATATAAAATTAGATATATTATGGAATTGAAACATTATCTGGAGTATCTCCAGAAGACCATGACCAACAAATGGAATGCGTTGGCAATGAAGGACTTGGATGGTGATACATCCTACACCTATGGTGAGTTGGCAAACGAGATTGCACGTTTGCACGTGACTTTCCGTGAATTGGGTATTAAGGAAGGAGATAAGATAGCGCTTTGCGGTCGTAACTGCGCAAATTGGGGTTTGACATTTTTAGCTATTGAGACTTATAAGGCTGTAGCTGTCAGCATCTTACCTGATTTTACAGGTGAGGGCATACATGCGTTGGTTAATCACTCAGAGGCTAAATTGCTATATTGTGGACCAAACGTGCTCCGTAAGATTGATGCAAAAGAGATGCCAGGTTTGACAGCCTTGGTATTCATGGATGATTTCAGTCTGAAGCATGCTGCTACAGAAGATATTGAGAAAACCTATGCTGCTGTGGATGAGGCATTTAAGAAAGAGTGGCCAAATGGTGTAACTGCAAAGGATTTGAATTATCCTACTGATAATGCTGATGAGTTGGCTTTGATTAACTACACATCTGGTTCTACGGGTAATCCTAAGGGTGTGATGTTGAGCCACAAGAACTTGAGCGGAAACATTGACTTTGCTGTGAAAGAGATTCCTCATCAAGAAGGTGATAAGGTACTTTCAATGTTGCCAATCGCACATATGTTCGGTTTGATGTTCGAATTCTTGTACCAAGTATGCGATGGAGCAGAGGTGTATTTCTTGACTAAAGCACCAACTCCAACCACATTGATGAAGGCGTTTGCACAAGTGCATCCATTCATGATCTTGACAGTGCCTTTGGTAATTGAGAAAATCATCAAAGGTAAAGTATTGCCTATCATCAACAAACCTGTAATGAAGGTGCTCTGGAATACTCCTGGTATCAAGAACTTGTTACACAAGAAAGTGAGCAACACCCTGTTGCAAGCATTTGGTGGTAATTTACGTTTCTTGATTATCGGTGGTGCAGCTTTGAACGAAGAGGTAGAGAAATGCATGCATGATATGCACTTCCCATATTGCGTGGGCTATGGTATGACCGAGTGCGCTCCGCTGATTACATATGAGAATTGGAAGAAATACCTCTATCGTTCTTGTGGAAAGGGTATTGTAGGTATGGAACTGCGTATTGATAGCGAAGATCCTGCAAAGAAAGAAGGTGAGTTGCAAGTACATGGCGTAAACGTGATGATGGGCTATTATAAGAATGAGCAAGCTACCAAAGAAACCTTCACAGAAGATGGATGGATGCGTACGGGTGACCTTGGTATCATTGATAAGCATGGTAATCTCTTCCTACGCGGACGTAGCAAGAATATGTTGCTTGGCCCAAGCGGACAGAATATCTACCCAGAGGAGATTGAAGATAAGTTGAATAGTTTGCCATTGGTATTAGAGTCTGTGGTAGTACAACGCGATCAAAAATTAGTGGCATTGGTTTACCCTGACAATTCCGATGCTGGTAAGAAACTGCTTGCAGGAAGAAATATCTTTGACGTGATGGAGGAGAACCGCAAAGAACTCAACAAACAAATTCCTCAATATAGCCAAGTGACTGCTATTGAGGTGGTTGAAAAAGAGTTTGAGAAGACTCCTAAACGCAGCATCAAACGCTTCCTATATAGTTAATTTTAAATTAAAATAAATGTAAAAAATGCGCATGCCATTTGTGTATGTGCATTTTTTTGTGTACCTTTGTCGTCTCAAATGAAATCACTCAACTCACAGATACTCCGCCTCGCTATTCCAAGCATCTTGGCGAATATCACCATCCCATTGGTTGGCTTGGTGGATACGGCTATTGTGGGGCATATCGCTAATGCCACTGCGATTGGCGGTATTGCAATCGGTACAATGCTATTCGATCTGCTTTATTGGAATTTCGGTTTTTTGCGTGTGGGTACAAGTGGTATGACTGCACAGGCATATGGTCGCGGAGATAGGGTAGAATGTGCACGTTTGTTAAGTCAAAGTGTTGGTATAGCATTGATTGGTGCTACATTGATATGGCTGATTCAATGGCTCTTCGTGAATATCGTACTCATGTTGGTGCCTTGTTCTGCAGAAGTTGCCACCTTTGCACGCGAGTACTTTTTTATTCGTATATGGGCTGCGCCTGCTACTTTGTCGCTCATGGCATTCAAGGGGTGGTTTATAGGTATGCAAGATACTGTAAGTCCAATGATTACCGACATCGTAGTAAATGTGGTCAATATGGTGGTCAGCTATGTGTTGGCAATCTATACCCCAATGGGGGCATTGGGAGTAGCGCTGGGTACGGTTACTGCACAATTTACAGGGTTGATAGTAGCGTTGATATTGCTATTGGCTAAATATCGTCATCTTTGGAAGGGACTATCGCCGCTACGCTTGGCGATGGATAGACAAGGAATGCGCCGATTGCTTTCGCTCAATGGTAATCTCTTTATCCGTTCGCTATGTTTTATGGTAGTATATGTGGGGTTTACATCGTTAGCATCTAAATATGGTGATGTGGAATTGGCTGTTAGCACTATCATGATGAAGCTCTTTATGCTATTCTCCTATTTCGTAGATGGCTTTGCCTATGCGGGAGAAGCATTGGTGGGAAAAGAATTTGGGTGTCGAGAAATGGAAAGTAAAGATTGGAATTCGGATATAGGTAGGGTGGTACGTTTGCTATTCGCTTGGTCGCTTGGGGTAGGGGTGCTCTTTACTCTACTATTTGCCATATGGTCAGAGCCGTTCTACCACGCAATGACCTCTGATACCATCGTGCTTTCGCGTTTGGAAGATTATACTGCATGGCTCATTGCCATGCCGATTGTCTCCACGTTGGCTTTTATGTGGGATGGCGTCTATGCGGGTGCTACGGCAGGCAAGCAGATTCGCAATGGCATGATCTATGCTGCATTGGCATTTGTTATGGGCTATCTGATTACATATCAATACGTTGACGTGCTATCAATCTATATCGCATACTTCGCACATCTTGCTGCAAGGGTGCTATACCTCACCTTGGCTTGGAAACATACCCTCGCTCATTTTAATATAAAATAGTATGATTAAGAAACTCGAAAATAGAAAATGGAAGGTGCTCAAGAGCACTCCTTTGCTGAATTGTGGTCCATGGTTGAATATCCGTCAAGAGTTGGTGGAATTGCCTTCTGGTGCGCAGATTCCCACATGGTTTGTTATGCATTTTCCTAATTGGATAAACGTGATTGCTATCACACGAGATGGACAATTCGTCATAGAAGATCAATACCGCCATGCGTTGGGAGAGACACATTACGAATTGGTAGCAGGTGTTATAGATGAGGGTGAAACACCATTGCAAGCAGCACAACGCGAACTTAGCGAAGAAACAGGTTTTGGCGGAGGAGAGTGGCAACTATTTATGACGCTTTCGCCCAATCCTACCAATCATACCAATCTTAGTTATACTTTTCTTGCTACAGGAGTGGAGAAACTTACCGAGCAACATCAAGAGCGCACAGAAGATATCCGTGTACATCTGTATGAACGTGAAGAAGTTATGGAGTTGCTTCAAGCGGGCGAGTTTGTGCAGGCATTGCATGCTGCACCGCTCTGGAAGTATTTCGCTGAACATCCTAATGGCAATAAGTAATAATAAACCGTTTGATATAACTGCTTTCTTTCTCGAAACCAATTCGTTAACACGTCGTTACCACTTCGTTGGCATCTGCTACTTTCTCCGAAGTGTGCAAGGAGTGTGTGCCTGATTAGCGTCCACAAAGTGAGAGATTAAAATAATTTTGACTAATTTTTAATATACACTTGTGTATATTCAAAAAAAGTAGTAACTTTGCAACCGCATTCGCATGGGCTAATATACGCGAAGCCATTTTCGTGAACGTAGCGAACCATAAACGTGAGTGAAAAGAAACTAAAAAAATATATATTGTGAAAACGAACTACTTGAAGAGCAGACATATTGGTCTGACAGAGCAAGACCAACAGCAGATGTTGGAAGTAATCGGAGTGAAGAGTGTGGATGAGCTCATCGCACAAACTATGCCAGCGGATATCCTCCTAGAGGAGCCACTTGACCTCGACGAGCCACTCACCGAGCAAGAACATCTCTCCACTATGCACCAAATGGCAGCGAAGAACCAACTTTATCGCTCCTATATCGGTCGTGGATGGTACGGAAGCATCACTCCTGCTGTGATTCAACGCAATATATTAGAGAACCCTGTTTGGTACACATCTTACACCCCTTACCAAGCAGAGATTAGTCAAGGTCGCCTCGAAGCGCTGTTTGTATATCAAACGATGATCAGCGACCTCACCGGTCTGCCACTCGCTAACTGCTCACTCCTTGACGAGGCTACAGCAGCTGCTGAAGCAGTGACCATGATGCGCAACCTTCGCAGCCGTGATATGGTGAAAGCAGGTGTGAAGAAAGTCCTAGTAGATAAGAAGATTTTTGAGAATACCTTATCAGTAATGCGCACGCGCGCGAAAGGACAAGATATCGACCTCGTAATGGTGGATTATGCACAAGTCACTCCAGACTGGCTCGCTGTTAATGGTCCTTTCTTCGGCGCAATTGTACAATGGCCTAATGCTGAAGGTGCCATCGAAGACTATACCACTTTCATCGACGACTGCCATGCTGCAGGTATGAAAGTGACCGTGATTGCTGACCTTATGGCTCTGGCGCTCCTCAAACCACTCAACGCAGACATCATGTGCGGTACTGCTCAACGCATGGGCTTGCCTCTCGGCTATGGTGGTCCTACCGCTGGTTATATGGCTACCCGCGAAGAGTACAAACGTGACATGCCAGGTCGTATCATCGGTCTGAGCAAAGACACCCACGATAAACCTGCTTTCCGCCTTGCCCTCCAAACACGCGAGCAACATATCAAACGCGAGAAAGCAACCTCCAATATCTGTACAGCCGAAGCCCTATCTGCCATCATGGTAGGTATGTACGGCGTCTATCACGGTGCAGAAGGTATTCGTGAAATCGCAGAAGGTATTCACAGCAAAGCAGCTTACCTCAGCGAGATGCTTCAAGCATACGGCTACGAGCAAGAGAATACTGAATTCTTTGATACACTCAAGATCTACCCTGGAGAGACTACTATCGAGCGCATTCGCCAAGAGGCAGAAGAGCGCGGTATCAACCTCTACTACGACGCAGAGGGTTGGGTAGGGCTCTCGCTCGACGAGACCGTCACCGTGGATGATATGAACGACATCATCGACCTCTTTGCGGCTGCTAGCGACAACCTCGCTCAATACGAAGATAGCGACGAGGCATTCAACGGTCTTTGGGCTATCTCTGAGGAGAATGTACGCGAAGTGGACTACTTGCAAGAGGAGGTCTTTGTTCGCTATCATACTGAGACCGAAATGATGCGTTACCTCAAACGCTTGGAGCGCAAAGACATCTCGCTCACTCACAGCATGATTCCTCTTGGTTCATGTACCATGAAGCTCAATCCTGCTGCTGCTATGATCCCTGTTACTTATCCTGGCTTTATGGGTGTTCACCCATTGGCACCAGTGGAGCAAGTAGCTGGTTATCAAGAAGTACTCGAAGAACTAGAGCAACAACTTGCTACTATCACGGGCTTTGCAGCTTGCAACCTCCAACCTACTTCTGGTGCGGCTGGCGAGTATGCAGGTCTCGTGACTATCCGTGAGTATCTCCACCAACAAGGTCAAGATCATCGCAATATCCTTCTTATCCCTGCTTCTGCTCATGGTACTAACCCTGCCTCTTGCGCACAAGCGGGCATGATTCCTGTTGTAGTGAAATGCGACGAGAATGGTAACACCGACCTCGCAGACTGGCGCGAGAAAGCCGAGCAAAACAAAGACAACCTTGCTGGTTGTATGATTACATACCCATCTACTCATGGTATCTTTGAGATGGCCATCCGCGAGATGTGCCAAATCGTACACGATTGTGGCGGACAAGTGTATATGGACGGTGCAAACATGAATGCACAAATCGGTTATACCAATCCTGGTATCATAGGTGCCGATGTTTGCCACCTCAACTTGCACAAGTCCTTCGCTAGCCCTCACGGCGGTGGTGGACCAGGTGTTGGTGCTATCTGCTGTGCGGAGCACTTGGTTAGTGCAATGCCTCAAGCGGAGAACAACCGCGTGTCAAGCGCACTCTACGGCAATGCCAATATGGCACTCATCTCTTACGGCTATATCCGCATGATGGGCGAAGAAGGATTGCGTGAGTCCACTGCAGCAGCTATCCTCTCTGCTAACTATATGGCTGCTAAACTCAAAGACGCATACGGCATCGTCTATACTGGTGTAACAGGTAGAGTAGGTCACGAGCTTATTCTCGACTGCCGTCAGTTCCACTCAATAGGTATCACAGAGTCCGATATTGCGAAACGATTGATGGACTTTGGCTACCACGCACCAACCCTCTCTTTCCCAGTACACGGAACCCTCATGATTGAGCCTACAGAGAGTGAATCGCTCTGCGAAGTAGATAAGTTTATAGATGCGCTACTAACTATTCGCAAAGAGATTGCCGAAGTAGAAAACGGAGAGGTAGATGCCAAAGAAAATGTACTTGTAAACTCGCCACACGCTGAGTACGAGGTAGTTGCAGACGAGTGGAACCATCCATACAGCCGCGAGAAAGCAGCTTATCCTGCCGCTTGGGTACGCGAAAACAAGTTCTGGTTGCCAGTTTGTCGTGTGGACAACGGTTGGGGCGATCGCAACCTCGTTGCACGATATAATTAAGAAGTAAAAACTCTCTAAACACTAAACAATAGGCGCTCTGCGCCGTCCACTAAACAACATAATATGTCTAAAGGAAAACTTCGAGAACTACTCAAAGACTACCAGCGCATGAAACCGCTGATAACGATCAAAGAGTATATAATGATTATCATTGCCACCATTCCGTATGCTATTGCGGTGAACTGGATATTGGTACCACACACTATTGTGGGTGGAGGATTGACTGGTCTTTGTGAGATTATCTATTTTGCAACAGACGCATTTGTCCCCATTTGGTTGAGTTCGTTTGTATGCAATTTAGCCTTATTAGTAGCCGCGTTTTTTACCGTAGGCTGGCGCTATTGCGTGCGCACATTGTGGGGCGTGCTGTGGTACACTATCTGGCTGAAAGTCATTGAGATTCCTGCTGAGCCAGTCATATCTGATCCATTTATGGCAGTCATCTTGGGTGGTCTGTTTATGGGTTGCTTCTTGGGTGTAGTATTCCTCAATAATGGTAGCACAGGTGGAGTAGATATCGTAGCAATGATTGTGAATAAATACAAGCATTTACCTATGGGACGTGTGCTGATGGCATGCGATATTGTGATCATCCTATGTGCATATTTCTTGCCTGAAATCAAGGAATTGCCATTTGGACAAGGTTTGGAGAAGATTCTATTCGGTCTATGCTATACCTTCATGGCAGGAACAGCTGTGGACTGGGTACTCAACCGTACTCGCCAATCTGTGCAGTTCTTTATTTTCTCCACCAAGTACGAGGAGATTGCTGAAGCTATTATGACGCAAGTGCCTCGTGGTGTGACACTTATGGAGGCACAAGGAGGCTATTCCAAAGAACCAATCAAGGTAGTCACTACCATTGCTCGCCAACACGAGTCTGCGACCATCTTCCGTCTGGTCAATGCCATTGATCCTAATGCTTTTGTCAGCCAAAGTCAAGTGCGTGGCGTATTCGGACAAGGATTTGAATCTATTAAAGAAAGGGCATAATTCGCTTTACTTTTAAAACTGTTTTATATCTGCTCTCTTGATGGAACCTTTCTTACAAAAAACACCCATTCAACGCGCCATACGTGAGTATTTGATGATAATACTTGCACTCTTCCCATTTGCATTGATGGTCAACTGGATTTTTGTGCCACAAAATGTGGTTGGAGCTGGTCTCACGGGTATATGTTCCATCATCTACTATGCTACTCAAGGGTTCTTTACCGACCTCTTTCCCGCATATGGCGGTTCTATTCCATTATGGATTAGTTCGTTGACTATCAATACAATATTGCTGATTATTGCAGCACTAACCGTTGGCTGGAAATTTTGTATACGCACGCTTGTGGGTGCATTAGCGCTTGCCTTTTGGTATCGCGTCATACCTATGCGCTCAGAGCCGCTTATTGAAGATCCAGTTACTGCCTGTATCGTGGGTGGTGTGATTTTCGGTATGAGCCTAGGCATTGTCATGCTCAACAATGGCTCATCGGGCGGTACAGATATCGTGGCGATGATTGTCAATAATTATAAGGATGTGTCCCTTGGAAAAGTCATGGTCATATGCGATGCAATTATCATTGCCAGCAGTTATTTCTTGCCTATTCCAGAACAATTCTATGTAGAAGGAATGGATATTGTGGACTTCAAGATTAAGCGTATTCTATATGGTCTATGTATGACAGTAAGCTATACGGCAGCTCTCGATTGGATTATGTCTCGCATGCGGCAATCGGTACAGTTCTTTATATTCTCTACTAAATACGATGAGATAGCTACTGCTATCAATCAAACTGTACATCGTGGTGTTACTGTACTAGATGGAACAGGGTGGTATAGCCAACAACCTATACGAGTGGTGACTGTTCTAGCCCGCAAACAAGAGAGCCAGATGATTTTCCACATCATCAAGTCGATAGATCCCAATGCATTTGTCAGCCAAGCTAACGTAAGTGGGGTATTTGGACAAGGCTTCGATACCATCAAAAATAAGTGATTTTTTTCCACAGGCAAGTTTCATTGTAATAGTATACTTTTATTAGTATTCTTAAATTGATGAGAATTAAATATTCTTACCATTAGTTCAGTTTGCTTGCAAATATTCAATTCTCACGAATTGGAGTCTATTTCTGCTTTTGCTCATATAGGGTAATCGTTTTAGTATTCATTGTTTGGTAATCCTCTATTTATACATATAGGGGAGTTATTCCTATTTCATCTTTCAAAATAGTAACTCAAACAATTCACTTCAATTTTTTTACATCTATCCCTTGGTTGATTTGGGGTAATGGAGTAGGGTATAATATCTTGGTTGTTTGTGAAAACACCCAATTTTTACGACTTACTGATATTGCACTCATTTGTGAATATCTAAATAAAACAAACAAAACACCTTTTAGTAATTCACAAATATGCCACAGAAAATATACAGCACAAAATACCAATACACACCCATAAACAACTAACACCATCTAATAGCAAAGCAAATTACAATACCCATTATAGAAGATTTACAAATGCTAATAAAATGTTGTAATTTACTATATATCAGTAATTTGTAGTAAAATTACAAAGTAGTACTTTATTCTTTTGTAGAAAATCGGGCATTTTGACTGTTTTGTGAAAATTTCCTTGTTTGAAAAAATTACAAGTGTATGAATATCAGTAGTTTTACGAGATTTACATCAATTGTTACTGCGTGTAATAGATTTATGTATATCGTTCTTTATGAAAACATGGCTCATTGTATGACAGATTAGTGTGTTTAGTTTTGTGAATTAGAAAAGTGAAGTAGTTTTTGATTGAAAAATTTGCAAGTGTGAAATATTTTTCATATCTTTGCACTCGATTTTGGGCGATATTTCGATACTAAATCTTTAGGAATGTGTTGAAATGTATAAGTTCCTTAATTTCTGTGTATTACAAAGCAAATGATAGTTGAAATAAATAATAAACCAATAAATAAGAATTGAATAAAATGAACGAGCGTGACCGATTGGTAAAAATAATGGAATCTGAAGGTATGAGTGCCAGACAGTTTTCTCAGGAGATAGGTATCAGTGCAGGAGCTATTTCCAATATTATGAGTGGTAGAAATAAACCTAGTTTAGATGTACTACAAGCTGTTTTGCGTAGATTCCGCGCTATTTCGTGCGATTGGTTGATTATGGGCGTTGGAAATATGTATTTATCTGGTAATGATGAACTTAGTAACTCTTCGTTATTTCCAAAAGAAATCATAGAAGAGCCTTCTGTGGAATTACCAGTTACTCATCAATCTGCATTATTGCCCAATGAGGAACAGGCTTCTCCGTGTCGTTCTGTAGATAAAATCTTGATCTTTTATACCGATGGCACCTTTGAGGAGCGGTAAGAGTATATTATAATACACAAAAAGGACTATAACGATTAGATATAGTCCTTTTTTTTATATTCTTGCTTTAGTTTTTAAACTATAAGCGTAACCATTTTATAAACTGTAGTCCTACTGTCTTACTTTACTTCTTCGAAGTCCACGTCCTCAGCTGCGCCTTGGTTGTTGCCACCTTGGTTGCCTGCTTGTGCGCCACCATTGAAGTCAGCGCCTGGTTGAGGACCTGCCTGCGCTTGCGCATTGTACATCTCAGCGCTAGCTGCTTGGAAAGCAGTCATAAGGGCTTGGTTAGCAGCCTCGCAAGCGTCTGCATCCTTCTTCTCGTAAGCTGCCTTGAGGTTCTTGAGTGCCTCCTCGATAGGAGCCTTCTTGTCAGCAGGGATCTTGTCACCGAGCTCAGCGAGTTGCTTTTCGGTTTGGAAGATGGTTGCGTCTGCTTGGTTGAGCTTAGCAATACGCTCTGCCTCTTTCTTATCTGCCTCTGCGTTTGCCTCAGCCTCTGCCTTCATGCGCTTGATCTCAGCATCGCTCAAGCCGCTGGATGCCTCGATGCGAATCTTTTGCTCTTTGCCAGTAGCTTTGTCTTTAGCAGTAACGTTGAGGATACCGTTGGCGTCAATATCAAAGGTCACTTCGATTTGTGGTTCGCCACGACGTGCTGGCATGATACCATCGAGGTGGAAACTACCGATGAGCTTGTTTTGTTGCGCCATTGGACGCTCGCCTTGATATACCTTAATCTCTACAGATGGTTGATTATCAACGGCTGTGGTGAAGGTCTCAGCTTTCTTGGTAGGGATAGTGGTGTTGGCCTCAATCATCTTGGTCATCACGCCACCCATGGTCTCGATACCGAGTGAAAGTGGAGTTACATCAAGGAGGAGGACATCCTTCACATCGCCTGTCAAGACACCACCTTGGATAGCTGCACCAAGAGCAACAACCTCATCTGGGTTAACACCCTTAGATGGCGCTTTGCCGAAGAACTTCTCTACTGCTGCTTGGATAGCAGGGATACGGGTTGAACCACCTACGAGGATGATCTCATCGATATCGCCTACAGAGAGACCAGCGTTTTGGAGAGCGGTGCGGCATGGAGCGATGGTGCGTTGTACGAGGTCGTCCACGAGTTGCTCAAACTTAGCACGGGTAAGAGTCTTCACCAAGTGTGCTGGCACGCCATCAACTGGCATGATGTATGGCAAGTTGATCTCAGAAGAAGTGGTGTTAGAGAGTTCGATCTTCGCTTTCTCTGCTGCCTCTTTGAGGCGTTGCATAGCCATAGGGTCTTTGCTAAGATCTGCACCCATATTGTCGTTCTTGAACTCTTGTACGAGCCAGTCAATGATGCGGTGATCGAAGTCATCACCACCGAGGTGGGTATCACCGTCGGTAGATTTCACCTCGAATACGCCATCGCCGAGTTCGAGTACAGACACGTCGTGTGTACCACCACCGCAGTCGAATACTACGATCTTCATGTCCTTGTCGCTCTTGTCGAGACCGTATGCCAAAGCAGCCGCTGTAGGCTCGTTGACGATACGGCGAACATTCAAACCTGCGATCTCTCCTGCCTCTTTGGTAGCTTGGCGTTGGCTATCGTTGAAGTATGCAGGTACGGTGATGACAGCTTCTGTCACCTCTTGGCCAAGATAATCCTCAGCAGTCTTCTTCATCTTTTGGAGGATGATTGCTGAGATCTCTTGTGGGGTGTAGAGACGGCCGTCGATGTCCACGCGTGGGGTGTTGTTATCGCCCTTTACTACTTTATAAGGTACGCGTGCAACCTCGTTAGCGAGACGGTCATAGGTCTCACCCATGAAACGCTTGATTGAATATACGGTGCGAGTAGGGTTGGTGATTGCTTGACGTTTAGCAGGGTCGCCCACCTTGCGCTCGCCACCATCTACGAAACCAATTACTGAAGGGGTAGTACGTTTACCCTCAGAGTTGGTGATAACTACAGGCTCATTGCCTTCCATAACTGCGACACAGGAGTTAGTTGTTCCTAAGTCGATACCAATAATTTTTCCCATTGTATTTAAGTTTTTTTAGTTTATATTCTTGTTTTAATGACTTTAAGGTCTTTAAGGACATTAAGGTCACCTTAATACAAACAAATGCCGTGCCAAAGTGATTTTGACACGACATTTCTGTCATATACTGCCAAAATGGCAGAAAGATGATTGTGATTTTTGATAAAGTCGTAGTGATAAACAAAAAAGCGAATGACCAAATGGTTATTCGCTTTTTGGGTGACTAGTGGGGCTCGAACCCACGACACTCGGAACCACAATCCGATGCTCTGCCAGCTGAGCTATAGCCACCATATATGCTCTCTCTCGAAAGCGGGTGCAAAGGTACTGCTTTTTTTTGATATGACCAAATATTTTGCAAAAAAAAAGAGCAGATTTTTTATTTCTGCTCTTTTTCTTGAGATTTAGAAGGGGGTAAAGAAAGTGAATAAGTAGTAACTTGCTCTTTTACCGCTTTCCAAAGTTTTTCGGATAATGGGGTTGTATAATTATAAATAGTGGATTGCTGCTTGATGTCCTCTTTGAAGAAGTGGAACTGGTCGTCCAAACGATGTACACACAATACAATAAAAAGTACGATGGCAGCCCATTTGGTAACCCCAAAGATTGCGCCGAAGAGGCGATTGAGCCAACCGAGGTTAACGGCTTTGAAAAGACGTGATATGAGTTTTGCTACGAGATTAAGAAATAGCGTAATGCCCAAGAAGAGTAGGGCATAAGCTACTACCGAACAAACTGCCTCTGGCCACGCAAACTGCTTGCTAATCCATATGGCGAATGCCGCACCCCAAATACGAGTACCTACAAAACCGAGAATAATAGCTACGATAGCTGTTAGTTCTACTACAAACCCTCTCATCAGACCTCGTATGAGGCCGATGAGTAGGGGAAGTAGTATGATGATATCAAGCCAACTCATGTTTTAGTTAAACCTTTATAGTTTAATGGCGAGGATTATTTGGTGTACTCAATTCGAGGCCAGAGGTTCTCAGCAGTGCGCTCATCGTCATCGGTGAGGTTATTGCCGTTGGCATCATGATAGAGTTGCAAATCATCCAGTGAACGGATACTAATCGCCCAATCATCTGAAGCAGGATCGTAACGTGCATTGTCGCTATAATAGCCCAAGATACCTACTACATCGCCTACATACTTAGGGCAGTTGGCTATGCCATTTTTGTCGGCACCAGGCAAATAGAAATACGCGAACTTAGCGTACTCTGAAGACGAAATGACAGTTTTGTTGCCTTTGGAATCCGCTATGATACGTCCTTGAGGGTAGCCGATATTATTGGTAGTTGGTGCAAATACATTGGCGTTGCCATCGTCCTCAGGATTTCCTGTAGAACATTTAGATACGGTGCCGTTGGATTCGTAGTATTCACCAGTATAGTGTACATTCTTGATACGCACGAGTTTAGCATCCCATTTACGTGTTTCTTGGATATTGAGTACTTTGGTAAATTCTTTGATCTCGTATTCATCATATACCAATTTGCTTACATCTGGTTTGTTGATACAAGTAGTACGTGCTCTAAAGATAGCAATTGGAATACGACCTGGTGCCCAACCTATCTTTTGCTCTGCATTGTTAGCATAGATATTGTTGTTGTATGATGGTAAACAGAGTTGTGGTTGGTTGGCATAGCGACCAATTGCTAATCCATCCACGCGAATCAAAATCTCTTGACCAATCTGATATAGTCCACCAACAGATCCTGCATCTATAGACAAACGCAGGGCTTGTTGTTCGCCATCTACAATCTGCTGAATACACATGGCTTTGTAGAAGTTACCTGCATAGTCATCGGTAGTTACGCGACCACGGATATAGATTGGCTTGTCGGATACAGGAATAGTGTCAATCGAGAAGAGGTAATTTTTACCATCTTTAGTAGCACGTGTACGATACAAGGTGGTGTCACTAAGATAATTACCTTTCTCGGTCATAAACGAATCTTTGAATTGCTCCAACGTGAGCAAAGTACCTTGGCTGATAAGTTCATCGGCTTGATCTTCTGTAAGGAAGAGGCTACTCTCATCAATTGCGGAAGGAGTACACGATAACATGAACCCAAAGCAAAGAACCAAGAGCAAAGACAATTTGGATATATTAAATATTGACTTTTTCATACTGCTTAGAATTTATATTGGATATTGAGATAGAAGTTGGTTCCCCAAGCATAGTAGTATTTAGAAGGGAATTTCCATACGTTAGGACTAATGACAGAGTTTTGACTATCATCTACACCTTGACGTGTTTGACGTGGTAAACGAGCTTGTTGATAGCCACCAGTCTTAAAGTTGGTGTTATTTAATACGTTATTAACAGTCAAGTTGATAGAGATCGACTGACGATTCTTGAGGTAAATCAATTTACCTATACTCACATCTACTAAGAAACGATTCCAAACATTAGTGGCAGTCAATGATTCTTGATCAGATAGCAGGTTATATGGATATTTCAACGAAGGTACACCTTGTTGATCATATATTATGTCGCCTTCTGGAGTTTTAGCTATAGCATCAGTATATGCATCACCATACCATCCATTTACTTTGCTACCATCAGCACGTGTGCCAGTAAATAGACCTTGCATACGACGCGCAGGT
>Ga0233366_1000078_pt1 | contig 44116 bp, 37 predicted proteins | sample ElkDunMinimDraft_23_FD_191536 | JGI IMG/M metagenome (GOLD analysis project Ga0233366, IMG submission 191536) | Fecal eukaryotic communites from dung pellets of Tule Elk in California, USA - Elk Dung C4 | ecosystem: Host-associated > Mammals > Digestive system > Large intestine > Fecal | place...
ACCGGCGCGGCCGACGTGATGCAGTACAAGGACGCCGGTTACCTGCCCGACGCGCTGCTGAGCTACCTTGCCCGGCTGGGCTGGTCGCACGGTGACCAGGAGCTGTTCAGCCGCCAGGAGCTGATCGACCTGTTCGACGTGACCAACTGCAACTCCAAAGCCGCGCGCCTGGACATGGCCAAGCTGGGCTGGGTCAACCAGCACTTCCTGAAGACCGAAACGCCCGACAGCATTGCCCCGCACCTGGTCTACCAGCTGAACAAGCTGGGCCTGGATCTGGCCGCCGGTCCGGCCCCGGCCGATGTGGTGGTGGCATTGCGCGACCGCGTGCAGACCCTGAAAGAAATGGCCGAGAAGGCGGTGGTCTGGTACCAGCCGCTGACCGAGTACGACGAGGCGGCCGTGGCCAAGCACTTCAAGCCGGGCGCGGAACTGGCGCTGGGCAAGGCCCGCGAGCTGCTGGCGGGGGTCGCGGACTGGACCGCCGAGGGCGTGTCGGTGGCGCTGCACGAGGTGGCCACGGCGCTCGAGATCGGCATGGGCAAGGTGGCCCAGCCGCTGCGCGTGGCCATCACCGGCACCCAGGTGAGCCCGGACATTTCGCAGACGGTGTTCCTGGCCGGGCGTGAAGAGGCCTTGAAACGCATCGACGTCGCACTCACTAAAGTACCGACGGCCTGACCACAGGAGACCGCGCATGCCTGCCAAAACCGCTTGTACCGCCCCGCACCACCACGTCCACGACGCATCCGACTTCGTGAAGGTGGTGGAACGCGTGTGCTCGGAACGCGGGCTGCGCCTGACCCCGATCCGCGCCAACGTGCTGCGTCTCATCGCCGAGGCCGGCAAGCCGGTCAAGGCTTACGAACTGCTGGAGTGGGTGCGCAGCGGCAAGGGCGTCGGTGCCGATGCCCCGCCCACGGTGTACCGCGCGCTGGATTTCCTGATGGCCAACGGTTTCGTGCACAAGCTCGAATCGGTCAACGCGTTCGTGGCCTGCCACCATCCCAGCAGCGCGCAGCATTCGGTGCCGTTCCTGATCTGCAACAGCTGCCACAGTGCGGTGGAACTGGAAGACAAGGAGATCGTGAGCCAGCTGGAAAAGCGCGCCAAGGAGCTGGGCTTCCAGCCGCAGGCGCAGACCCTGGAAGTGCACGGCCTCTGCGCGCGCTGCGCCGGGTAGGTACCGACCGTTGGTCGGTGCGCTCGCTGCAAAAAACGCCGCGCCCTGCGCGGCTTTTTTTTGCTTCTTCGCCCATCTGCGGGACAAGCAGAAACGCCGTTTGACGCTTTCCATGCGCGGCCGTCGGCGGGTCGGGCGCTGGGCCCCATGCCCTTTCCGGCGAATGTCCCCCGGCGTCGGCCTGCGGCCGCCCCCTCCTCCTTTATTTCGCCTCCAAGGGCATGGGGCCCAGCGCCCGACCCGCCAACAACCATCAAAAAAGCCCGGCTCCCCGCCAGTACCGCAAGCCGAGCCCCGTAGCGGCCGGTAGGCTCCTGGGCAAAATAAAGGAGGAGGCCGCCCCGCGGCCGGGGGACATTTGCACCAGGGGCCTACCGGCCGCTACGGGGCCCTCACGCTCGCGACAGGCCCGATCGGCGACGCCAGCCGATCCAAACGGCGCCCGCACACCCGGGCACCCGCCCTTGCAACAAGACGCTCCCCTCGATGGGAGAAGAGCCTTCTTTGCGCGATGTCCCGGATCGATCATCCCCTTGGTAGAACCACGCCATGCGTGGCTGCCCCGGCGATCAGCTGCTCCACCTCCAGCGCACCACCGTAAGCCGCCGGCGCGCTGCCCTTGGCCGCCTTCTGGGCCAGTACGTTGAACTTCACCGGCGCTCCGCCGCGGTGGTGTCGCTGCCGTCTGCCGCCGTATCCACCTTCACCACCACCGACATGCCCGGGCGCAGCCGCTTGGCCAGCGGCTGGTCCGGGTCGATGGAGATGCGGATGGGCAGGCGCTGCACCACCTTGGTGAAGTTGCCGCTGGCGTTGTCCGGGCGCAGCACGCTGAACTCCGAGCCCGTCGCAGGGGCGATCTGCTCGATGTGCCCGTGCAGCTTTTCACCGTCGAAGGCGTCCACCTTGAACGAGGCGGGCTGGCCGATGCGCATCTTCCAGGTCTGTCCTTCCTTGAAGTTGGCCACCACCCATAGCGTGTCCGGCACCAGGAACAGCAGCTGCGAGCCGGCCGTGACGTATTGGCCCAGTCGCACCGAGGCTTCGCTGATCTGGCCGTCGCGCGGGGCGTGGATGATGGTGTTGGCCAGGTCGATCCGGGTCAGTTCCAGCTGTGCCTGCGCGGTTTCCACGCGGGCCTCCAGACTCTTGCGTGCCACCTGGGTGGAGGTCAGTGTTTCCTCGGCGATGCGGATCTGCGCCTGCGACTGCAGCACGGCCGCCTGCGCCGATTGCGCTCCGGTGCGCAGCTTGTCGCGGTCGCTGAGCGCCACCAGCTGCTGCGCGGCGAGTGCTTCATAACGCTTGAGCTCGGTGCGCGACCGCGCCAGCTCCGATTGGCCGGCGACAAGGTTGGCCTGTGCCGCACCGATCTGCGCACGGTTCTGCGCCTGTGCCTGGTCGGAGTTGGCCAGCGCAGCCTTTGCACTGTCCAGGTCGGCCTGGGCCTGGGCCACCTTTTCCTTGTAGATGCGGTCGTCGATGCGGACCAGCGGATCGCCCTGTTTGACGTGCTGGAAGTCCTTGACCAGCACCTCGGTGACATAGCCATTGACCTGCGGCGCCAGCACGGTGATCTGGCCGCGCACGTAGGCGTTGTCGGTGCTCACCCGGGTGCTGTCGAACGGCCACAGCGACCATGCGCGCAGGATCAGCGCGATGCCCAGCAGCGCAATCACAATCATGATCACCACGCTGCGGGTGCTGGGCTTGAGGTACTTGGGCGCGCTCGGCGGCGGCACCGTGCCTGCTGCGGCCGCGCTGCCGGCGGGCGCGGCATCGGTCGGCGGCGCCGGGTTGACGTTCTCAGGTGCGCTGTCGTCGCGGGGCGGGGGTGTGGGCATGGGGGGACTCATCGGGGCGGTGCGGGCAGCGGCGCCGCGACTGGAGGGGAGGGGTGGCGTTTGCGCCACTGCTTGAGGACGGCGGTACGCACCGACAGCAGCAGCAACCAGCCCAGGAAGCCCAGCGCGACCATGCCGCTGAGCCGGAACACATCATTGAAGGCGCGCACGTTGGCTTCGCGGCGGGCGGTCAACGCCAGCTGCGCCATGCCCTGCGCGCTGCGCTGCACCGGGTCGGTGATCACCCCGGCATAGAGCTGCTGTTGTTGTTTCAGGCGCTGCGCGACCACGCCATCGGCCGGGTCGAGCTGGCTGACCAGTGCCGTGGAATATAGCTGCTCGCGGTGCAGCTGGTAGGTCCCCAGCACCGCCGAACCTGCCAGCCCACCCAGGGTCTGGGTGATCGACAGGGTGACCAGGAAGGTGATCATGTGGTCCACGCCCTGCTTCAATGCCTGGGTGATGCCGAGCATGATCAACGGCCCCATGAACATGCCGGCGCCGACCGACGCCAGGAACTGGCTGGCGAAGAAATCGTGCGGGCGGTCCAGGCTGGTGCGGCCCTGGTCGAGCAGGGCGGCGCTGCCCAGAAGTAGAATGGCCATCAGCAGCTGGGCGATGATGCGCTTGGGGCCGAAGGTGAGCGATGCCGCTGCGATGCCGGTGATCACGCCGGCCAGGATCACCCCGAACAGCGGGCGCATCTGGTCCGGCCCCATGCCCAGCTGGCGCATCAACCCGACCACGCCATACGACTGTTCGGTGGTGAGGAAGCGGATCAGGAACGCGCCGACGATGAAGTGCAGCACCGGCAGGCTGGCCAGCCACCGCGTCTGCAGCAGCGGGTTGCGCCGGTAGTGTTCGAGAATGAAGCCGGCGGTTGCCAGCGTGATGGAAGCCACCAGCGCCCAGCCCAGCCACGGCGTATCCAGCCACCACCGCACGTAGCCCTGGGCCAGCACCACCACCAGCAGGCCCACTGCCGGCGCGAGCAGGGCGAAGGTGAGGAAGTCCAACGGCTCGAACGCCTTGATCTGCACGCCCGGCGGCAGCTTCAGCACCACCACCGCTGCGAACGCGCACAGGGCCAGGCCGGCCTCGAACAGGTACAGGGTGTGCCACTGGCCGGTGTCCACCAGCCCGGGCGACACCAGCCAGGCGATCGGCACGGCCAGCTGCGAGATGCCCACCCCGACCACAAGCAGGTTGCCGGTGTATTTGCGCGGCAGCGACTGCAGCATGTACAGCGTGCCCAGGGTGCTGCAGGCGGCGCCGGCAAAGCCGCTGGCCGCGCGGGTCAGCACGGTGGTTTCATAGCTGCCCACGAACAGGTGCAGCACCGCCAGCGCGGCATACAGGCCCAGGCCGATTTCGGCGAACAGGCGGATGCCGTACCGCTGGCGGAACTTGAAGGCGAGCAGGTTGGCGGTGACATTGACCATCGCATAGGCGGCCACCAGCCAGCTGCCTTGCGCCGGGGTCAGGCCGAGCTGGCCCTGCATGAAGGGCAGGTTGGCGGTGACCAGCGCATTGCCCAGGCCGCCGGTGATGCCCACCAGCAGCGCTACGGCGGCATAGGCCACGCGCCGGTGCCAGGGATGCCACGGCATCGACGCCGAGCCGGGCAGGGTCGGCTTCTCGTGGTCTTCCCAGTCCGGGATCGGTTTGAGGTACTGCGCCATCAGCCCTCCGCGTCGACGGGTCCCTGCAGTCCGGTACGCAGCAACTGCAGGGCGCGCGCCACCAGCTTGGCCCGCTCTTCGCGGGATTTGCCACGCAGCGCGGCTCCCAGCATGCCTGAGATGAGTGAAATGTCTGTCACCTGCAGGTCGGCACGGCACAGGCCGGCGGCGATCGCGCGCTGGATCGGCGCTTCCAGCAAGCCCCAGATGGTGTGCCGGGCGGCCTTGATGGCCGGGTCATCGGGGTCCACCGCGCGCCAGTAGTCCGACAGCGCAGGCGACTGCACGATGCGCGCGGCCATGCCTTCGAGCACTTCGAACAACGCATCATCGCGCTTGCCCAGGCTCTGCACCTGGCGGTTGATGCGGGCAACCGTCCGCTGCAGCAGCGCCTCCACCAGTGCGGTGCGGTCGGGGAAATTGCGGTACAGGGTGGCGCGGCCGACCTGCGCGCGTTCGACCACCAGGTCGAGCGGGGCAGTGACGCCATGCTGCCCGAACACCGCATCGGCGGCATCCAGGATGAGGGCGCGGCGGGCAGCCGCATCGGCGCGTTGGGAGGTCATGAGACATCTTCGGACGAAAATGTCCGTAGCGGAAGGGGCCGATGCGACGAGGGTCGGGCAAGGTGCGGGAAGGTCTGCGGGGCGTGAAGCCGTCGCTGCAACGACCGCGCATGTTCGCTGTTTCGGCTTACAGCACCAGGGGACGGTAGCGCAGGATCCGGTCGGCGATCTGGGGCGCGGACAGCTGGCGGGGAAGAGGGCGATCACTGCGTCCGGATCGAGCACGGCGTCGATCAGCCGCTGCACATCGGCATCGGTGTTCTGTTCGATGCCCGGGGCGGTCTGGATGCGCGCGATGAGCGCGAGCAGTGCGTCGCGGTCCAGGTGTAAACCGGTGGGGAGGGGAGCGATCGTCGGAGCGGTCCGAACAGCGGGCCGATCCGGGCGGCGTTGATGCGGCCGGCGGCGAGGGCGTGTTTTTGGGCTGGCCAAGGCGGAGTCGGAGCAAGAGCCGAAGCCGAAGCCGAAGCCGAAGCCGAAGCCGAAGCCGAAGCCGAAGCCGGGGCGGTTTGGCGGTGGCCGGTGGTTGGCGTGTATGGGCGGCGGGTACGCGGTTCCAGGACACGCCGTGAACCCATCCCTGGGGGCTCGTGGGCGCCATCCATGGCGCCCAACGGTCCTGGAACCGCGTACCCGCCACCCATCTCACAGATCACGCGCGTGCTGGCAAACGGCTGGGCATCGGGGCTTTTGTTTACTGCGACGCTCGACTTGGTTATCGGAGCGGCCGTTGCTCTAGCTGTTTGTCTTGTTGTTGTTGATCTGGTTGTTGTTGTTGCAGTTGCGAGGCACTGCCCGCATGCGTCCGAACGCACAGCCGCCAGCGGCTGGGCCGGGCCGCGGAGCGGGACTTGCAGCGTGTCCCGTGAACCCACACACCCCCGCCCAGCTTGTTAGTAAACGGAAATGGCGCTGATGGCTTGGAGAAAAAAAGGGGGCCTTTCGGCCCCCTCAGGGTGATCAAACGACCCCAGTCGCAAAGCGTGTTTTAGAAGAAGGCGCGGATGCCGAAGGCGACGCCGCGGCCCGGCAGGGGCGAGTAGTCGCGCAGCAGCGAGGTGTGCGGGCGTACTTCCTGGTTGGTCAGGTTGCTGCCGTCCAGGAAGACCTCGTAACTGTTGCTGTCGTTGCGGTCCCAGCGGTAGGCCAGGTGTGCGTCCACCAGCGTGTAGCCCTTGCTCGGATCCTCGTTCTGCGCCACATCCTTCTGGCTGCTGTAGCGCACCGCGCCCACCGATGCCCGCCAGCCGTCACGCGACCAGCGCAGGTCCGCGCCCACGCGGCCCGGCGCGATTCGCGGCAGGTAACCCGTGTTGGCCAGCTCCACGGTGTAGTTGTGGTTGTGGTCGCCGTGCGGCACAGCGATGTCCACGTTGCGGCTGCCACTGCCATCCAGCTCCGCCTTCACGTAATCGCCGAACACCCGCAGATCCCAGTCGCCTGCGTTGCCCTCGAACAGATGGAACAGCGCTTCGGCCTCCGCACCCTTGAACGTCGCGTCCTGCTGCGTCCACAGACGCACCGGCAGCGATTCCACCACGCCGGTGTCGGCCAGGTAGATGAAGTCCTTGAACCTGGTCTGGTAGATCGAGGCGGAGAAGTCGACGCGATCGCTGTGGGTATGGATGCCCAGCTCGACGCGCTGGCCGCGTTCGGTCTTCAGATTCGCATCGCCGATCTCCAGCGAACGCGTCGCGATGTGCGCACCGGCCGCATACAGCTCTTCGTTGGTCGGGGCGCGCTCGGAGCTGTCGATGCCGAAGCGCAGATCGACGGCATCGTTGAGGGTCCAGATGCCGGCCGCGGAGAGATTGGTGGCGTCGAACTTGCGCGCGCGGTAATCGCCGGTCGGGTCCAGCTTGACCTGGTCATGGCGGCCGCCCAGTTCCAGCTTGAACGGGCCGAACTGCTTTTCCTGCAGCACGAACAGGCCGATGTTCTTCGTGCCCGTGTCCGGCACGAACGCTTCCTCGCCCTTCGCGCCGAAGTCGCTGTTGCCGAACTGCAGGCCGAACGCGCCGTCCCAGCCGCCGATCTGTTCCTGCACCGCTTCCAGGCGGCCTTCGATGCCACGGTTGGTGAAGCGCGTGGCCGGCGTGCCGGCTTCCAGTTCGGTGTGCTCGTAATCGGTGTAAGCAGTGCGCAGGCTGATGTTCTTCAGGAACGAGGTCGGCTGGTAAATGCCGCCCTTGGCTTCGAAGCGGTTCTGCACCATGTCGATGCGGACGTCATGCTCGTCGCCTTCTTCTTCGTCGCCATGGTCGTGATCGTGGTCATGATCATGGTCGTCGTCGGCATGCACGTGCGCGCCGTTGGGAATGCCGTAGTTGGTGCGGTAGGTGCTGGCGGACACACCGAAGTAGCCGTCATCGCCCAGCCAGGTGGCGCCGACGCCGCCGGCGCGGGTGCGGATCGAACTGTTGTCCAGACGGCCGCGGCGCGGTTCGTCGGTGTCGCCTTCGGCGTGGTCGTGGCCGCTGTGGTCTTCCAGGCCATCGATCACCGCGTAGCCGGGAATGCGGTAGTCATCGCCGTTGCGGACCAGACCGTCGACATGCAGCACGACGTTGCCGCTGACACCGTCCAGGCGGAACATGCCGCTGCGCTCATCATTGACCGAATTGCCGCGCAGTTCGGCGCGACCACTCAGCGGACGGTCCGGCAGTTCGCGGGCGATGCGGCCGTCGACCACGTTGACCGCGCCGCCGATCGCGCCACTGCCGAACAGCAGCGTGGCCGGACCCTTCAGCACTTCGATCTGGTCGGCCAGGAACGGCTCGATGCTGGTGGCATGGTCGGCGCTCACCGTGGAGGCATCCATGTTGCCCATGCCGTTGGACAGCACCGCCACGCGCGGGCCTTCCTGGCCGCGGATGATCGGGCGGCCGACGCCGGGGCCGAAGAACGTGCTCTGCACGCCGGGCAGCTTGGCCACGGTGTCGCCGAGGGTGCCGGCCTTCTGCTCATCCAGGCGCTCACCCGCCAGCACGTCGACCGGGCGGGCCAGCGATTCGGCGTCGCCCTGCAGCGGCGAGGCGGTGACCTTCACGGTGGACAGCTCGGTCAGGTGGCCGTCGCGGTGGCTGCCGGGGGCGTCCGCGGCCATGGCCAGCGACGGCAGCAGGGCGGCGGCAAGCGCCAGGGACAGGGCGTGGGGGGGGAGCAGGAGGGAGCTGGAGCGCATAGGGCAAGGGCCTTCGGTCAATTGTTACAATATATCAATGGTAGGGCGCGCGAATCCCGTAACGGGACGGGGGAGGGCAAGTCAGGGGGAGGCAGGGGTGCGCGTCAGGATTGATGTTATATTATTCCATAACGCTTCGCCGACCCTGCTGGAAGTCATGCCCCTGTTCGCTCGTGTTCGCCATCTGCTGGATCGTTTCGGTGCCACCGGCTCGTTGCTGTGCGCCGTGCATTGCGCTGTGCTGCCGGTGCTGCTGGCCGCTGCGCCGTCGTTGGGGCTGTCGGTCTGGATGGGCGACGGCGTGGAGCTGGCGCTGGTGAGCTTTGTCACCCTGCTGGGCCTGTTCAGCCTGGTCTGGGGCTGGCGCCGGCATGGCGCGCTGCGCGCGCTGGCCTTTCTGATCCCGGGCCTGACCGCGCTGTGGGCGGGGTTGCTGTACGACCCGCTGCACCACTCGGCGGTGCCGCATGCGGTGGTGATGACCCTGGGCGGCGTGCTGGTCGGCGTGGCCCATCTGGTCAACCTGCGCCTGAACCACGGCCACGTCCATGACGCCAGCTGTGCTCATTGAGAGCGCGCATGGTAGGCTTCCAGATCGTGCGCGGGGGCGCCTGAGAGGGCGGCCCCGCCGAACCCGTGTCAGTGCGGGGTAATCAGAATCAGGTTTCAGACTAAGGAGTTGACGACATGGGTAAGGGTGACCGCAAGACCGCCAAGGGCAAGCGTTTCAACGCCAGCTACGGCAATTCGCGCTCGCACGTGGTGAGCAAGGTGGCCGTGGGCGCAGCTGCGCCGGTCGCCAAGAAGACCGTTGCCAAGGCACCGGCCAAGAAGGCCCTGGCCAAGAAGGCTGTCGCCAAGGCCGGTTGATCCCGCCTGGCGGGTCGAAGAAAACGCGGCGCTTGCGCCGCGTTTTTTTTATGCGTCACGCACAGGCCGCGCGGCAGGCAGATCAGCGCAGCGCCGGCAGCAGCCGCTCGGCATCGCCATCATTGGGGGCCGCTGGAATGCCCAGCAGGCGCGCCAGCAGCGGGTACACGTCGACGTTGTCGAAGCCTGCGATGGTCTGGCCCTGGTTGAACGACGGACCGCGTGCGATGAACACCGCGCGCATCGAGGGCAGGGCGTTGTCGTACCCGTGCGAACCGCGGGTGCCTGGGCTTCGCTTGGCCACGCTGGCGCGGCTGAGCGCGTTCCAGCCCTCGTGCATCTGGCACACGATCGGCGGAATGCGCGGGTTGGACCCGTAGTGCCAGCGCGCCGGCAGTGTCTGCCGGGTCCAGCAGTCGTACTGCGCGTGTGCGCCCAGCAGCGCCTTCTCGGCTTCGCGGCGCTTGCCCGGCAAGGGCGCAAACCCCACCGACTGCCCCATCGAGACATCGGTGGCAATCGTCGGGTCGACCATGTCTTCGATGGCGATGGTCTGGCCGTCGGGCACGCTGGCCATGCCGTGATCGGATACCACGATCACGTTGGTGCTGTTCTCCAGCCCGCGCGATTGCAGGCCGTCCAGCAGCCGGCCGATGGCCTGGTCGACCTCGCCGATCGCGGCGGCATAGTCCGGCGAATCCGGGCCATGGTCGTGGCCGGCGTGGTCAACCTGCTCCATGTACAGCGTGACCAGTCGCGGCGCATCGACGTCGGTCTGGCCGACCCAGTCCAGCACCTGGTCCACCCGGTCGGGCAACGGCACGCTGGCATCGTAGGTGCGCCACTGGCTGGGGCGGATGCCCTGGATGGCGGCTTCGCTGCCGGGCCAGGACCACGTCGCGGTGCGCACACCGGCTTTCTCCGCGCCCACCCAGATCGGCTCGCCGCCCCACCAGCGTGCATCGGTCACCGCTTCACGCTTGCTCAGGCGGAAGCTGCCCAGTGCGTCCTCGTGCATGCTGTTGTGGATGATGCCGTGATGGTCCGGACGCAGCCCGGTGACGAGGGTGTAGTGGTTGGGGAAGGTCAGGGACGGATAGGACGGCGTCATCCAGCGTGCACGCACGCCCCCGTCGACAAGGCGCGACAGGTTGGGGGTGATGCCGCGGTCGAGCATGTCCGCACGCAGGCCGTCGATGGACACCAGCAGGAGCTTCGGCGTGGTAGCGGGCGCGGCGACCGGCGCGCGGCCCGCCGTCGGGGAGTCGAAAGGAACGCTGGCACAGCTGGTCAACGCGAGGGTGGCGGCAAGCGCCAACGAAAGGCGGACGGAAGTCATGCGGCCATGATAGTCCGGCGGGGTGACGCGGCGAAGACAACCGATGGCAGGGTCAGGCCAGGTGCGCCGTGTGCATCACCTGCGCGATCAGGCGAACAGCGCGCCGGTGTGCGCTTCCAGCTGCAGCAGCGCGGCCTTGGTCGGCAGCCCGCCGCCGAAGCCGGTGAGTGCGCCGCTGCTGCCGATCACCCGGTGGCAGGGCAGCACGATCGGCAACGGATTGCGGCCGTTGGCGGCACCGACCGCGCGGCTGGCCGTGGGGTGGCCGATGTGGCGGGCCAGCTCCACGTAGCTCCAGGTCTGGCCGAACGGAATGTCGGCCAGCGCCTTCCACACGCGCAGCTGGAAGGGCGTGCCATGCGGGGCCAGCGGCAAGGCGAAGCGCTGGCGTTCGCCCTGCAGGTACTGCAGCAGTTGCGTACGCGCATCGCGCAGTGCATCGGCGTCGTGCTGCCACTGCGCGCGGCCCTTGGCGTCGTAGCGGTTGTTCTCGAACAGGATGTGGTGGATGCCCTGGGCGTCACCGGCCACGGTCAATGCGCCGATGGGGCTGTCGAAGGTGTCGTAGAACAGGGTCATGGGGTCGCTCCGGAAGTGGGGGTGGACAGGTGCCAGAGGTGCAGCACCGCATAGGCGCGCCACGGTCGCCAGGCCTGCGAGCGCGCCTCGGTGGCGCGTTCGCTCAGGCGGGTCGGGCCGCCAAGCACCTGCTGCAGCACCAGGTCGCCGGCGGGGAAGGCATCGGGAAGCGCCAGTGCGCGCAGTGCCATGTAATGCGCGGTCCACGGCCCGATCCCGGGCAACGCCACGCACCGCTCGACGAAACTCTCCAGGCGTTGGCCGGCGCTGAAATCCAGGCGGCCTTCGGCCACCGCCAGGGCCACGGCGCGCACGGTGGCGGCGCGGGTTTTCGGCAGCCCGATGCTCTCCAACGGCGCCTCGGCCAGTGCCTGCGGGGTGGGGAACTGGCGGTCCAGTCCGGCCGGCATGCCCGCCAGGTCCTGTCCGAACCGATCCACCACGCGGCGCGCCAGGGTCGTGGCAGCGGCCACGCTGACCTGCTGGCCGAGCACGGCGCGCACCGCCACTTCGAAACCATCCCAGCCACCGGGCACGCGCAGCCCCGGGCGCAGTGCGATGCCGCGCGCGAGCAGCGGGTCCTGCGCCAGGGTGGCGTGCACGATGCGCAGGTCGGCATCGAGGTCGAAGATGCGACGCACCCGGCGCACGATTCCGGGAATGGCACGCGGGTCGACCTGGCCGAGCTGCAGGCGCAGTTCGGCGCGTTTGGGGTCGGCGGTAACGCGCAGCACGCTGGGCCGTTCGGGCGGGCCGATGACGCGCTGATAGCTGTCCGCCTCGATGCATTCGATGCCGGGAATGGAGCGGCGGCGCAGGAAGTCCAGCATCGCGGCGAAATCCAGCGGCGGCCGGTAGCCCAGGCGCAGGGTCAGCGCGCCGTCATCAAGGGCGCCGCGCTGGCGGCGGATCGCGGTGGGCGGCATGCCGCAGCCGTCCACGAAGGCGGCGTTGAAGCGGCGCAGGCTGTTGTAGCCGGCGGCCATGGCCACGTCGGTGACCGGCAGCGCGGTTTCGGTCAGCAGCTGCTTGGCCAGCAACAGGCGGCGGGTGGCATGGATCTGCGCCGGCGCCGCGCCCAGGCGCGCCACGAACAGGCGCTGCAGCTGGCGCGCGCTCAGTCCCAGCCGGGTGGCCAGCGCCGGTACTGCGGCGTCCTGCAGGTAGCCATCGTGGATCAGGGCCAACGCGCGCTGCAGGGTTTCGTTGCTGAGCGCGTCCTGGGCCTCCGGCGCCAGTTCCGGGCGGCAGCGCAGGCACGGGCGGAAGCCGGCAGCCGCAGCCGCGGCGGCGGTGGGGTAGTAGTCAACGTTGCGCGGTTTCGGCGGGGGCGCCGGGCACACCGGCCGGCAGTAGATGCCGGTGCTGCGCACGGCGGTGAAGAACACCCCGTCAAAGCGCGCATCGCGGGCGAGGCGGGCGCTTTCGCAGGCGGCGTAGTCCAAGGGCAGGGCGGTGTCCATGGGGGCCAGTCTATGCCCGGCGGCCGCGCCCGGCTCGCCATTTTCGGACAGCAATGCGCACGTCGGCCGCTCTGGTTCAGGGCAGGTTCCCGCGCCGACGGTCGCGCGCACTAGACTGTGTGTTCACGCGCCGCTGCGCGCGCTCCTTCGTACGGATACCGGGTCGTTCATGTTGCTCAAGTCGTGGTGGTTGCCCCTGTTGTGCCTAGGTCTGGCCGGTTGCAGCCAGCTGGAGAATCCCGGCAACGTCACCGCCGCCGACAAGGCGGTGCGCGCGCAGACCGCCGATGGCGACCACATGGTGTCGTTCAATGCCGCCGATGCGCCCGCACCGGCACCGTTGCCACCCAAGCGCGGCGACCAAGGCTGGGGCGAGGCGGCGCTGGAGAACGGCAAGGCGTGGGTAAGCTGCGACACCGATTACGCCGGCGAAGGCGGCGATGGCATGGCGCTGGAGAGTCTGGATCGCGCCAGCATCGACGCCGCGCTGGCACCGTGCGTGGAGCGCGGGCTGGTGCGGGTGCGCTACGTGGGCAAGATCAACCCCGGCTTCTCCGAGCTGGTGGCGCGGTTGGCGATGGTGGCCGACGCGCAACGCATCTCCAAGCGCGTGCTGGACCTGGATTCCAGCGGCGGCCAGGTGGAAGCTGCGATCGTGGCCGGCGACCGCATCGGCGAATCCAACTGGACCATCTGGATCCGCGAAGGCTCGGTCTGCCACAGCGCCTGCGTGTTCGTGCTGGCCGCCGGCGACAACCGCCTGGTGGCCGGCAAGGTTGGCATCCATCGGATGATGCGGATCAGTTCCAAGGCCACCTCGCGCGCCGAACTCAACCGCGAGCTCCATGAGGTCTACGACAACGTCAAGGATTACCTGCAACGCAACGGCGTGGCGGTGGGCGTGGCCGACCTGATGATGACCGTGCCCAACCGCAGCCTGCGCCTGCTGACCAGCGACGAGCTGCGCCAGTTCGGGCTGGATGGGACCAACGCGGTGCAGGACGACCTGGAGCGGATCAAGCAGATGCGCAAGTGCGGCGATGATTTCGTGCGGCGCAAGGACGCGTTCCTGATCGCCTTCGACCAGACCTGCAAGCGCGAAGGCGCCGAATTGGAAACCGTCAACAGCTGCGGGCAGACGCTCAAGCAGCGCTACGGATTCCCCGATGCCACCTGCCCGGACGAGAGCCCGCTGTCGGAAATCGACGTGTCCACGTTGCTGCCGTCCCGCGTTGCACCCGGCCAGGACGCGCCGGCCGAGCGTACCGCCAGCGACGTCGGCCAGCCCTCGCCGGAAACTGCCGAGCGCAACTGACGAACCACTCACGGGGTTCCCGTAGACTGGCCTGGATTCTTCCAGCCAACGGTGTCCTGATGCGTGTTCCGCTGCTGCTGTCTTCGTTCCTGCTTGCTGCTGTTGCCCAGGCCCAGACCCCGCCGCCGGCCACGCCCGCGCCGGCCCCTGCGCGCCCGGCACCCGCCGCCGCACCCGCTGCACGCCCGGCGCTGACCCCGGCGCAGCAGGCGCAGGTGCACAAGCAGGATGCGGAAATGAGTGCGGCCGCATTGCAGGTGGCGCAGCTGGTGGACACCAACCGTGCCGCAGAGGCATGGAAAGGGGCCTCGGCCGTGGCGAAGAAATCGGTCACCGAACAGGCCTTCGTCAGCCAGCTCAACGCCGACCGCAAGCGCCTCGGTGCGTTGGCGGCGCGCGGCCAGCCGGTGGTGACCCGGGTCAAGTACACCGCCGGTGCAACCGTGCCCGAAGGGCTGTACATCAACGTCAGCTTCCCCACCCGGTTTGCCAACAGCGCCCAGCCGGTACGCGAGCTGGTGTCGTTCCGACTGGACGAAGACCGGGTCTGGCGCCTGGCCGGTTACAGCGTGCGCGCCGCTACCCCCTGATCGACCCCGTCATTTCCTGAGGAGTGCAGCGTGAGTATCGAGATCCAGATGCTGGTGTGGTCGATGGTGCTGGGCATCGTGCACCTGTTTGCCGCCTCCACTGCCGTCACCCGCGAGCGCGGGCTGCAGTGGAATGCGTCGGCCCGCGATGGGGAGAATCCGCCGGTGCGGCCGCTCACCGGTCGACTGCAGCGTGCGCAGTCCAATTTCATGGAGACTTTCCCGTTCTTCGCGGCGGCGATCCTGGCGGTGGTGCTGACCCAGCGCCAGGACGGGCTGACCGCGCTCGCCGCGCAGCTGTATTTCTGGGCACGGGTGGTGTACCTGCCGCTGTACGCAGCCGGTGTGCCGTACGTGCGCAGCCTGGTGTGGCTGGCCTCGCTGGTGGGCATCGTGCTGTTGCTGTGGGCGTTGCTGTAACGGGCCAGTGAACGGCCGCTGCGGCCGCTGATCCAGATCAAAGCGAGGCGCGCGCGATCGGCGCTAAGCTGGCATGGACCCGTTACCGCAGGATCGGACATGTCGGACCAACCCACCCAGAAGCAGTGCATGCCGGAGCAGCCGGTGGACGTGGTGGTGGTGGGCGCCGGCCCGGCCGGGCTGTGTTTCGCCCGCGCGCTGGGCGGCAGCGGGCTGCAGGTGGCGCTGGTGGAACAGCAGCCGCGCGCGGCACTGGCGGAGGCCGCCTTTGATGGCCGCGAGATTGCGCTGACCCATGCTTCGCGGCAGATCCTGGAGACGCTGGGCATCTGGCAGCGGCTGGACCCGGCCGAGATCTCCCCGTTGCGCGACGCCAAGGTGATGGACGGCCGCTCGCCGTTCGCCCTGACCTTTGCCGCCACCCAGCGCGATACGCAGGATCTGGGCTGGCTGGTACCCAACCATCTGATCCGCCGTGCCGCCTGGGCCAGCGTGCAGGACCAGCCGGGCCTGCAGATACTGGATGAAGCGCGCGTGGCCGGCATCGTGCCGGGGGCAGGGCGCAGCGTGGTCACCCTGGCCGATGGACGCCGCCTGACCGCGCGCCTGGTGGTGGCCGCCGACAGCCGCTTCTCCAGTACCCGGCGCATGCTTGGGATCGGGGCGCGCATGCGCGACTTCGGCAAGTCGATGCTGGTCTGCCGGATGCAGATCGAGGTGCCGCACCAGCACACCGCGTGGGAGTGGTTCGGGTACGGTCGCACGATGGCGCTGCTGCCGCTCAATGGCGACCAGGCCTCGGCGGTGATCACCCTGCCGCCGCGCCAGATCGAGGCCTTGATGGCGCAGGACCCGGCCCGCTTCGGGCACAGCATCAGTGGCTTGTTCGAGCAGCGGCTGGGGGCGATGGTGCCTAGCGCGGTCCCGGTGGCCTATCCGCTGGTGGGGGTGTATGCCCATGCGTTCGTGGGCGATCGCTGCGCGTTGATCGGCGATGCGGCCGTGGGCATGCACCCGGTCACCGCGCATGGGTTCAACCTGGGCCTGGCCGGCGCACACCGGCTGGCCAACGTGCTCAACCAGGCGGCGGCGCGCGGCGGCGATATCGGCGCCGCGGCCGGGCTGGCGAGCTTTGAACGCGGCCACCGGCTGGCGTCCCGCCCACTGTACGAAGCCACCAATGCCATTGCCGCGCTCTACACCGATGACCGGCTGCCAGCGCGGGTGCTGCGCAGGGCGGGGTTGCGTCTGGCGCAGGGGGTCACCCCGTTCCGCCAGCTGATCGCCGCCCACCTGACCCAGCGCGAGGCACGGGTCTGAGGAGGCTCAGGGGGCGTCGCTGTCGGCCAGTACGTTGATCGTGGTGTCGCCGAACTGCACCACCTGGCCGCCGCGGATCTTGCAGGCCTTGCGCAGTTCGACCTCGCCATCGACCAGAACCTGGCCGTCGCCGATCACGGTCTTGGCCTCGCCGCCGCTGGTGACCAGGTCGGCCAGCTTGAGCAGCTGCTTGAGCTCGACGTAGTCGCGGTCCAGTTCAAATTCGAGGGTCTGCATGGAGCGGGTATCCTGGGAAAGGGCGCGGCCATGTGGCCGGGCCGGGAAAGGGCGCGTATTGTGCGCCAGCGGGCGGCAGAACGGCATGCAGATGGGAAGCTGTACACGTTGTTCAGGTGCAATGCGGTATCATCGCCCCCTGAGTGAGTGAATTCTCCTCCGACCGAGCAGCGCCAGGGCACGCGATAAGAAAGGGCGCCCAAAGCGCGGACCATCCCCTTTTTTATCTCACTGCCTCCTCAACGGCAGTGCTTTGGAGTTCCCCATGTCCCAAGAATCCTCCGCGCCGCTGCTGTTCGCAGACCTCGGCCTGTCTGACGCTGTGATGCAGGCCGTCGCCACCGTCGGCTACGAAACCCCGTCGCCCATCCAGGCTGCCACCATCCCGGCGATGCTGGAAGGCCGCGACGTGCTCGGCCAGGCCCAGACCGGTACCGGCAAGACCGCCGCCTTCGCGCTGCCGGTGCTGTCCAACCTCGATTTCAACCAGACCAAGCCGCAGGTGCTGGTGCTGGCGCCGACCCGCGAACTGGCCATCCAGGTCGCCGAGGCGTTCCAGACCTATTCCTCGGGCATCCCCGGCTTCCGCGTGCTGCCGGTGTACGGCGGCCAGCCGTATGGCCAGCAGCTCCAGGCCCTGCGCCGTGGCGTGCACGTCATCGTCGGTACCCCGGGCCGTGTGATCGATCACCTCGAGCGCGGCACCCTGGACCTGTCCGAGCTGAAGACGCTGGTGCTGGACGAAGCCGATGAAATGCTGCGCATGGGCTTCATCGACGACGTCGAAGCGGTGCTGAAGAAGCTGCCGGAGACCCGCCAGGTCGCCCTGTTCTCGGCCACCATGCCGTCGCAGATCCGCCGCATCGCGCAGACCTACCTGAAGAACCCGGCCGAAGTCACCATCGTCAGCAAGACGACGACCTCGGCCAACATCCGCCAGCGTTACTGGTGGGTGAGCGGCATGCACAAGCTGGACGCGCTGACCCGCATCCTGGAAGTGGAGCCCTTCGACGCGATGATCATCTTCTCGCGCACCAAGGCGGCCACTGAAGAGCTGGCCGAGAAGCTGCAGGCGCGCGGCCTGGCCGCGGCCGCCATCAATGGCGACATGCAGCAGGCCCAGCGCGAGCGCACCATCGGCATGCTGAAGGAAGGCAAGCTGGACATCCTGGTCGCTACCGACGTGGCCGCCCGTGGCCTGGACGTGGAGCGCATCAGCCACGTGCTGAACTACGACATCCCGTACGACACCGAAAGCTACGTGCACCGTATTGGCCGTACCGGCCGTGCCGGCCGCACCGGCGACGCGATCCTGTTCGCCACCCCGCGTGAAAAGGGCATGCTGCGTGCCATCGAGCGCGCCACCCGCCAGCCCATCGAAGAGATGCAGCTGCCGAGCGTGGACGCGGTCAACGACACCCGCATCAGCAAGTTCATGAGCCGCATCAGCGATGCGCTCGATGCCGGCGGAACCGAGTTCTACCGCGACCTGCTGCAGCGCCTGGAAGGCGAGAAGAATGTACCGGCCATCGACATCGCCGCCGCGCTGGCTAAGCTGCTGCAGGGCGATTCGCCGTTCCTGCTGACCCCGCCGGTGCGTGGTGCCCATCAGGAGCGTGCTCCGCACCAGCGCAACGAGCGCAGCAACGACCGAGGCGAGCGTCCGGCCCGTTTCGAGCCGCGCTTCGAACGTGGTCCGCGTCGTGAAGACGACCGTGGCCCGCGTCCGCCGCGTGCCGAGGGCGACTTCGGCAGCAACGACGCTGGCTTCGAACGCGCCCAGCGACGTGACATCGCCCCGCGCGGTGCCGCCGAGCCGGGCATGGAAACCTTCCGTATCGAAGTGGGCCATGTGCACGGCGTCAAGCCGGGCAACATCGTCGGCGCGATCGCCAATGAAGCCGGGCTGGAAAGCCGCTTCATCGGCCGCATCGACATCCACGACGACTTCTCGGTGCTGGACCTGCCGGCCGAAATGCCGCAGGACCTGCTGACCCACCTCAAGAAGGTGTGGGTGTCGGGCCAGCAGCTTCAGATGCGCAAGGTCGAGCCGGGTGAAGACCTGACCCCGTCGCCGCGTCCGGCGTTCAAGCCGAAGTTCGGTGGCAAGCCGCGCGGTCCGGGCGGTCCGGGTGGCAACGATCGCCCGCCGCGCCGTGACGGCTTCAAGCCGCGCGGTCCGCGCAACGGCTGATCGCCCACGCGATCCAGACAACGCCAGCCTTCGGGCTGGCGTTGTCGTTTCCGGGGTGTGGAAAGGCCACCGCGCGGCTGTCGGCGGGTTTCGCACGGTCACAACATCTGCCGAACTAGCCTGCAGGTTGATGGATTTGGTACACCACCCGCTTCACGGCTCCGGGGGGATCGGCGATGCTGGCAGCTGGCAGGGATGTTGGTGCGACAGCGGTACCGTATCTCACGCGGGGCTTGACCCTGCGCTTTGTCCTGCTGACCGGCATGGCCATCGGCCTGGTGGGTATTTCCGCGCTGATCCAGGAACGGCAGGCCGCGTCCACCGCGTGGATCGTCGGCCAGAGCCACTGGTCGCGCAGCCAGCAGCAGGCCAGCTTCGCGCTCAGCCGCTACATCACCCATGGCCGGCCGGGGGATCTGGCCGAGGCGCGCCAGGCGCTGACCGTGCCGTTGGGCGACCTGGACGCGCGGCGCGCGCTGGAGCAGGACGACGCCGACCTGGCCCGGGCCCGGCGCGGGTTCCTGGCCGGCGGCAATGCACCCGGTGATATCAACCGCCTGATCCGGTCGTTCCGTTACCTGGGCCACCTGGGCTACTTCAAGGATGCGGTGCGGCTGTGGCGGCAGACCGACGCGCCGCTGCTGCAGCTGGCCGGTCTGGTCGGCGCGGCGCAGGCCCTGCATGCCCGCCGCGACGTTGAACCGGTGACCCAGGCGCTGCTGCTGGATCAGGTGCAGGCACTGGACCGTCACCTGCAGGCGCGGGCCAAGGCATTTTCGATGTCGCTGCAACGTACGGCCTCCATCGTGCGCATCACCACCTTGCTGGTGGGCGGATTGTCGGTGCTGTTGATCACCGTCGTCGCCGTGATGCTGTCGCGACGCGTGCGGCGCGATCTGCTGGAGCAGGAAAGCCGCTTCCGTGCGGCGTTCTACCAGGCCACGGTGGGCATGCTCAAGTTCGACCATACCGGCGGCATTCTGGAGGTCAACCAGGCCATGGCCGACATCCTGGGGTACGCGCGCAATGCGCTGCTCGGGCTGTCCCTGCAGGACCTGGTCGCCGAAGGAGAACTGGTGCTCGACGACGCGGGCCGCATCGACTGGGGCCGCCAGCTGCGCCCGGCCGAACTGCGCTTCCGGCGCGCCGACGGCGGGCTGATGTGGGGGCGCTGGAGCGGCACGCTGGTACGCACGGCCAGCCGCGAGGTGTCGGTGTTCGCCATCGTGGAAGACGTGTCGCAGAACCATGCGCTGGCCCGCGAGGTGGAGCACCACGCCAGCCACGATCCGCTGACCGGGCTGATCAACCGGCGCGAGATCGAACGCCTGCTGGAGCAGGCCCTGCTCGACGTGCGCAACCACGGCGGCGTGCACAGCCTGTGCTACATCGACCTGGATTACTTCAAGCTGGTCAACGACGGGCTGGGCCACGCGGCGGGCGACCAGTTGCTGCGCAGTTTCGCCGACTATTTGGTGGGCGCGGTGCGCGAGGGTGACTGGGTAGGGCGGCTGGGCGGCGACGAGTTCGCGCTGTTCCTGGCCAATGCGGCCCAGGACGAGGCCAAGCAGGTGCTGCAGCGGATCGTGCGTTCGCTGGGGCAGGCCAACTTCCAGCACGGCGACGACAGCCTGCGGGTGAGCTGCAGCATCGGCGTGGTGGAGGTGACCCGCGAGGCGGTCGATGTGAACTGGCTGATGAGTGCGGCCGACAGCGCCTGCTATGCCGCCAAGGAAGCCGGACGCAACCGCGTGCACTGCTACAACGAAAGCCGCATGGCGCTGGACGAGCGCCGGCAGGAAGCCGAACGCCTGGCGCGGGTGACCAGTGCCATCGCCGAGAACCGCATGCTGTTGTATGCGCAGCGCATCGAGCGCGTGGGCGATCCGGGCTTCCTGCATTACGAGGTGCTGGTCCGCATGCGCAACCCCGATGGCGTGCTGCAGGGCCCCGGTGAATTCATGCCTGCCGTGGAGCGCTACGGCATGGGCATGGCACTGGACCGGCATGTGCTGGGGCTGCTGTTCCGCCACCTGCAGGTGTGCCCGGCGCACGTGCAGCGGTTGGGCCTGTGCAACGTCAACGTGTCGGCGCAGTCGATTGCCGAGCCGAGTTTCCTGGCCTTCGTCTGCGACCTGCTGGAGCGCAACCGCGGGCTGGCGCGCAAGCTGTGCTTCGAGGTCACCGAGACCGCGGCGATCAGCAGCCTGGCCCAGGCGCGCAGCTTCATCGAAGCGGTCAAGGCGCGGGGCTGCCAGGTGGCGCTGGACGACTTCGGTTCGGGGCTGTCCTCGTTCGGCTACCTGCGCCAACTGCCGGCGGACATGCTCAAGATCGACGGCGTGTTCGTGCGCGACATGGACATCGATCCGGTCAGCCGCGCGGCGGTGCGCGCGATCACCGAAATCGGCCGCGAGCTGCACATGACCGTGATTGCCGAATGGGTGGAATCGACCGAGGTGGCCGAACAGCTGCAGGTGCTCGGGGTGGATGGGCTGCAGGGGTATGCGATCGAGCGCCCGATGGCGCTGGAGCGGATGACCCAGCCGGCGCTGTGGCCGGGGCGCAGTGCGCTGCCCTCGGAAGGCCGGCCGAGCCTGCCATGAGAGCCATGGCCCGCCGGGCCCATGGCGACGCGCCGCGTGAAAGCGCCGGGTTCGGGCGATAATCCCGGCCAGGGGCGACACGCGACCTGCGTGGCGGCATCGAGGGTGGGGCAGGGTGTGAGGGGATGGCGCGGCAGGTGGATGGAATGGGGCGCAGTGCAGCTGCTGCTGGCCCTGCTGTTGCTGCCCGCCTGGGCGGCCGCCGACACCGTGCTCGCCGCCACCAGCCGGGTAGGCACCGACGTGCTGCTGCTGGGCGCCGCTACCGCCGAACGTACGCCCCAGCGCGCCTGCACTGCCGAAGTGCTGGCCCGCCACCAGCAGGTGCTGCACGTGCCCGCGCCTGCGGGCGGCTGGTCCGGCGAGCCGCAGGCGGTGGACGTGTTCGGGGTCCTGGCCGGCGAGGTACGGATCAGCCACGGTGACCGCCAGATCTGCGGCAGCATGCATGACGCGCGCACCCGCGATTCCCGCTTCCGGGCCGGGGTGGGCATGGTGGTGGTCCCTGCGGCCGGCGACCACGAACCGATCGTGGTGTCCTGGGCCGCGCCGATCAAGCCGCGCTGGATTCCTACCGTGCAGCTGGGCGCGCCCAGCCCGGTGCAGCAGGACGACACCGCCCGGCTGCTGGTGCGCGCGGCCTGTGTGGCGGTGGCCATCGCCCTGGCGCTGTCGGCGCTGATGGGCTATGTGACCACCAAGGACCGTTCGTTCCTGATCTACGTGGCCATCTGCCTGCTGCTGGTGCTGTGGCAGGCCGTGCTGGGCGGCCTGAGCGGGTACCCCGAGCCGTGGTTGCCGGTCGAGAACCGCGCGTCGTGGTGGCTGGTGTCATTGTCCGCGTTCACCGAAGCGGTGCTGCTGCCGGTGCTGTGGCGGCTGTCCGGCGGCGACCGTCGCTGGCCACGTTCGCGGCCGGCCCAGCACGTGCTGCTGTGGGGCTTGTTCGCCCTGGGCCTGGGCGTGCCCTGGATGCACTTTGCGATGTTGCCGGGCGTTGCCGCCGGGCTGGAAGGGCTGTTTGTGCTGGGCTGCGTCGCCTGCCTGGCCGCCGGCAGCTGGGGCCTCCTGCACCGCGACCGCTACGCGCTGGCCGGGCTGAGCGCGCTGGCGCCCTGGTGGATCATGATCATGGCCGATGCGCTGCGCGCGCAGTGGCTGGTGGCCTACCGGATCGAGTCCCTGCAACTGGCGACCACCTGGTTCCTGATGATGTCTGCCTACGCGCTCAATCTGCGCCTGGGGCGGCTGCGCCAGCAGCGCGACGAACTGCGTCAGCTGGCTGACACCGATGCCCTGACCGGCCTGCCGAACCGGCGCGCCGGCCTGCGCAGGCTGGCCCAGTACCTGGGACGTGCGGTCCAGGACGAACAACCGCTGGCGATCGGGTTCCTGGACATCGACCTGTTCAAGGACATCAACGACCAGTTCGGGCATGCCGTGGGCGACCAGGTGCTGGTGGCCGTGGCTCGCCAGCTGCGCGACTCGGTGCGCAACCGCGACGATGTGATCCGCATGGGCGGTGAAGAGTTCCTGGTGCTGCTGCCGGGCGCCAACCGCGCCAGCGCCTTCGCCCGCCTGGAAAGCGTGCGCCAGCAGGTGCAGGCGGTGACCCGGGTGCTGGCCATTCCGGGGCTGGAGGTGTCGGGCAGCATCGGCCTGGCCGTGATGCGCGGGGACGGCGACGACCTGGCCGCGCTGCTGCGCCGCGCCGACCACGCCATGTACTGCGCCAAGCGGGCCGGCCGCAACCAGGTATTCGACGCTGACCAGGCCGTTCCGGCCGACGAGGCACTGCGTGTGTGAACACCCGGCGCCCTGCGCGGGCCGGGTTTGCCGGATAATGGGCCGATGACAATCCGACTCAACAAACACATCGCCGAAACCGGCTTCTGTTCCCGGCGCGAAGCCGACCGCCTGATCGGCGAACGCCGCGTCACCGTCAACGGCCACCCGGCCGGCACCGGCGCGGTAGTTGGCGAGGGTGACGTGGTGCTGGTCGACGGCCAGCCGCTGCGTGCCCGTGAAGCCAAGAAGGCCGGTGGCCGCAAACACGTCTACATCGCGCTGAACAAGCCGGTCGGCATCACCTGCACCACCGAAAGCACGGTCAAGGGCAACATCGTCGAGTTCGTCGGCCACGAGCAGCGGATCTTCCCGATCGGTCGCCTGGACAAGGATTCCGAAGGCCTGATCCTGCTGACCAGCAACGGCAACATTGTCAACCAGATCCTGCGCGCCGAGAACGGGCACCAGAAGGAATACATGGTGGCGGTCAACAAGCCGGTCACCGACGAGTTCCTGCGCGGCATGGCCCGCGGCGTCCGCATCCACGATGAAACTACGCTGCCGTGCCGCACCAGCAAGCTGGCCAAGTTCGGCTTCCGGATCACCCTGCAGCAGGGCCTGAACCGGCAGATCCGCCTGATGGCCGCCGCGTTCGGCTTCCGCGTCACCCAGCTGCGCCGCGTGCGCATCGACAACATCAAGCTGGGCGCGCTCAAGCCGGGCCAGTGGCGCAACCTGACCGACGCCGAGCTCAAGGGCCTGCTGCCCAAACAGCTGGAATGGTAAGGGCGCGTCACGCGGTGAGCCTGCCGTCCGGCTAGACTGCGCAGGCACAACGAGCCTGCCTGCCGCCGATGATCAAGCCGTCCCTGCCGGACAACGAAGAGCAGCGCCTGCAGGCGCTGCAGCGCTACCAGATCCTGGATACCGCCAAGGAGCGATCCTTCGAGGATCTGGTGACCATTGCCACGGCATTGTGCGGCACCCGCATGGGAGCGGTGACCCTGGTCGACCGCGACCGCCAGTGGTTCAAGGCGCGCCAGGCGCTGGACGCCACCGAAACCTCGCGCGACATCTCCTTCTGCGGGCACGCCATCCTGCAGCCCGACCAGGTCATGGTGGTGGAAGACGCGCGCCAGGACCCGCGGTTCTTCGACAACCCGGTGGTGGTCGACGACCCGCATATCCGCTTCTATGCCGGCGCGCCGCTGCTCAGTTTCGATGGCCTGCCGCTGGGCACGCTGTGCGTATTCGACGCCAACCCCGGGCACCTGCGGCCCGACCAGGCCCAGGCGCTGGCAGCGTTGTCGCGGCAGGTGTCGCTGGTGATGGAGCTGCGCCGCTACGCGTTTGAGATCCAGCAGCACATGCGCGACCGCGCCTGGTACGAGCAGCGCCTGTCCGAATACAACGCCCTGCTTGAACAGCAGAACGCCGATCTGGCCGAGCAGAGTCGCACCGATCCACTGACCGGGCTGCCCAACCGGCGGGCGATGAGCCTGGCGCTTGAAGCCGCGGTCACCGATGCCGACGGGCAACCACGGCAGACCGCCGTGGCCCTGCTGGACATCGACCATTTCAAGAACGTCAACGACCTGTACGGCCACGCCACCGGCGACCATGTGCTGGCCGAGCTGTCGCGCCTGCTGCGCGCGCATTTCGCCGGGCAGGGGCTGGCGGCACGGTACGGCGGCGAAGAGTTCGTGGTGCTGATGCCCGACACCACGCTGGGCACTGCCGAGCTGCAGTGCGACTTCCTGCGCATGGCCGTGGCCGACCTGCCGCTGGGCATTCCGTTGACGATCAGCATCGGGGTGGCCGCCCATCGTCATGGCGACGCGGTGGACCGGACCCTGGCGCGGGCCGACGCGGCGCTGTACCGGGCCAAGCATGAAGGCCGCAACCGGGTGGTGCGCGCGGACTGAGCCGCGTCGCACCCCCTGCGAATGCGCTGCCGCAGACTGCCGGGCCTTCCACGCCGAGCCTTGCGCATGCTGCAGACCCTTGCCATTGCCAACTACCGCTCACTGCACCATCTGGTGGTGCCGATGGAGCGCCTGAACCTGGTCACCGGCGACAACGGCAGCGGCAAGTCAAGCCTGTACCGCGCGCTGCGGCTGTTGGCCGAAACCGCGCACGGCGGCGTCGCAGCTGCCCTGGCCGGCGAGGGCGGCCTGGGCTCGGCGCTATGGGCCGGCCCCGAGCAGATCGACCGGCGCATGCGCCAGGGCGAGATTCCGGTGCAGGGCACGGCGCGCACGCAGCCGGTGTCGCTGCGGCTGGGCTTCGCCGCCGAGACGTTCGGGTATGCCATCGACCTGGGGCTGCCCGTGCCCAGCCAGTCGATGTTCGATCTGGAGCCGCAGATCAAGTCCGAGTGCATCTGGGCCGGGCCGTTCCTGCGCAGCAGCACGCTGCTGGTGGAGCGCCGTGGCGCGCGCGTGCGGCGCCGCAGCGGGCAGGGCTGGGAAGGCCTGGACGAATCGCTGTCGGCCTTCGACAGCGTGTTCACCCAGCTGGCCGATCCCCAGCGCATGCCCGAAGCGATGCAGTTGCGCGAGTACATCCGGCGGTGGCGCTTCCACGACCATTTCCGCACCGACAGTGGCGCGCCGGCACGGCAGCCCACGCTGGCGATCCGCACCCCCGGTGCTCAGCCACGATGGCCACGACCTGGCGGCGGCCTGGCAGACGATCCTGGAAATCGGCGATGCGCCTGCGCTGGTCCGCGCGGTGGACGATGCCTTTCCGGGCGCACAGGCGCACATCGACGCACACGAGGGACGCCTGGCGCTGAAGTTCTCGCAACCGGGCCTGCTGCGGCCACTGGCGGCGACGGAACTGTCCGATGGCACGCTGCGCTACCTGCTGCTGGTCGCTGCGCTGCATACACCGCGACCGCCGCCGCTGATGGTGCTCAACGAACCGGAAACCAGCCTGCACCCGGACCTGTTGCCTGCGCTGGCGCGGCTGATCATCGCGACCAGTGCACGCAGCCAGCTGTGGGTGGTCTCGCACGCCAGCCGGCTGATCGCGGCACTGCAGGCCGCACCGGCCTGTCACACCATCGGGCTGCACAAGCCGTTCAGCCGAACCGAGGTGATGGGGCAGGGGTTACTGGACGCACCTGCCTGGCACTGGCCGTCGCGCTAGGTGCCCACCGTCGATCGGTACGGCGCGGCGTTCAATCGGCGACGTTGTGCGCCTCGGACGTGCCCAGGATCTCCGGGTGCTGCACCGGCTTGCGCCGGTTCAACAACGGGTGCAGGAACACCGCGCCGACGATGATGGCCACGCCGACGTAGAACACCGGGGTCAGTTCACGCTGCTCGCTGAGCAGCACCATCGCCAGCAGGATCGCGTACACCGGTTCCAGGTTGGTCACCAACTGCGAGGTGTAGGCACTGATATGGCGCAGCGCGACCAGGGCCAGCGCAAACGGCAGCAGGGTGCAGACCCCGGCCAGCACCAGCAGCAGCACGCCGTCGTGCAGGCTGGGCACGACCCACAAGGGGCCGGCCAGCGGCGGCAGCAGGAACGGCAGCAGCGGTGCCAGCACGGTCAGGGTGACGGTACCTGCACCCAGTTCCAGCGCCGTCACCGTGAGCGGGTCGGCATGGCTCACCAGGCGCTTGTTGAGCGACCCGAACACCGCCACCAGCAGCGCCGACAGCGCCCCGATCAGCACCCCCAGGCGCATGCCATGCGGCACGCCACCCACCACCAGCGCCACGCCCGGCAACACCGCGATGCCGAAGGCCAGTTCGCGCAGCTGGAACGGTCGCTTGGCCACCCACGGTTCGATCACCGCGGTGAACACCGGGGCCAGCGCGATACAGGTGGCGGCTACCGACGCATTGGCCAGTTTGACCGCGCCATAGAAGGTAAGCCAGTGCAGCGCGACCAGCGCGCCGACGCCGCAGTAACCGGCAAACAGCGCCGGCGACAACTGGCGCAGGCCGCGCCAGACCCGCGGCAGCACCGCCAGCATCGCCACCACCAGCAGCATGCGCCACCACACCAGGGGCAGTGCGGGCAGGGTGATCAGCTTGCCGAGGATGGCGGTAATGCCCCACAGCAGCACACAGAAATGGATTTGCAGCAGCGCGCGGCGGGTATCGGTCATCGGCATCGCGATATTGTGCGGCAAGCGGCGGTCGACCGCGACAACGCCGCCGCGCCTGTCATGGCATCCTGCGCACATGCAGCCCCGTGCCCACTCCCCGCGTCCGTCCGCTGCCCCTGCCGTGCCCTCCGCCCAGGCGCGCGCCTGGGCCGGCCTGACCGCCGTCATCGCCGTCGCCGCGATCACGCTGCAATACGCGGTGCTGCTCGCCTCTGAGGGGGGCACTGGCGGCACCGGGCGGTCGCTGCTGCGGCTGCTGGGCTACTTCACCATCCTCAGCAACATCGGCGTGGCCGCCGTCTGTCTGGCGCGCCTGCGGGGACGCACCGGCGGCATGGCCGCCCCTGCACCCAGCGCCGCGGTGGCGGTGTATATCGGCATCACCGGCCTGGTCTACGTGCTGGTGCTGCGCACGCTGTGGCATCCGCAGGGTCTGCACTGGTGGGCCGACACCGGCCTGCACTACGTGGTGCCCGTGCTGTACCTGCTGGGCTGGCTGGCCGGCCCGCACGGGCAGCTGCGCTGGCGCCAGCTGGGCGGCGTGCTGCTGTTCCCGGCGCTCTACCTGGGCTGGGCACTGCTGGTGGGGCGATGGAGCGGGCAATACCCGTATCCGTTCCTTGACCTGGCGGCGCTGGGCGGCATGGGCGTGGCACGCAACGCGGCTGTGGTGGGTCTGGCCTTCGTGGTACTGGCCGCGCTGCTGTGGCGGATCGACATGCGGATGGGCGGGCGATCGCGCACCGTGGGGTAGGTATCGACCGTTGGTCGATACGATTTTGACGCAGGCCGCGACGGCAGCCGACCAACGGTCGGCTCTACGTGGGGCAAGCCAAGGCAGCCGGGCAGAGCCCGGCTCTACGTGGCGCCTACGCGCGCCAACTGGTCGCGCAACGCCATTGCTGCGCCGGGATTGCGCTGCTTGGCCGCACCAATGAACAGCAGGTACACCTCGCGTGGGCCCGACGTCGGTGCTTCGGCAGCCACATGCGGCAGGTCCGGATTGTCTTCGCCACGGGCCCAGCGCATCGCACGTAGGCACCATTGTTCGAGTGCGCGCTCGGGGTAGCCGGCGCGCAGGTTGGCGCGGGCGTGCATCAGTCGTGCGTAGACGAAGTCCGCGGTGGGGTCGGCAAAGCTGGGGTAGTCGTTGGACCCGCTGAAGACCAGCGCGACGTTGTGCGCCCGTGCCACCGCCACCAGTTCCGCGCTCCAGGCGGCCGGGTTGCGCACCTCCAGCGCGTGCTGCAACGCACGCCCGTCGGCCTTGCGCGGTAGTTGATCCAGGAACCGGTCGAACTCCTGCGCGCCGGCCGGGTGGGTGTCGCCGAACTGCCACACCAGCGGTCCCAGGCGATCGCCAAGTGCGACGATGCCATCGATGAAGGCGTCCGCACGCGCGCCCACCGTGGTCAGGTCGTGGGTCTGGGTGATGGTGCGCGGGGCCTTGGCCGAGAAGCGGAACCCGGGCGGGGTCTGCTCGCGCCACTGCGCGTAGACGGCTGGCTTCTGCGCGCGGTAGAACGTGCTGTTGATTTCGATGCAGCCCAGCGCCGCGCTGGCGTGGGACAGCTCTTCGCGCTGCGGCAGCCCGGCCGGATAGAAGGTTCCGCCACGCCACCCCGGGAATACCCAGCCGCCGATGCCGGTACGGATGCGTCCTGCTGTGGTCATGCGCCGTCCGCGTGGGCGCGCCACGGGTCGTAACTGCCGAACCACCACAGGTAGCCTTCCAGGTCGCGGCACGCGTAGCCGCGGCCGCCGTAGCCCTGGTCGGCGATGTCCATCACCACCTGCGCGCCGGCAGCCACGGCGCGCGCGTAGTGCGCATCCGGATCGGCCACGATCACGCATGCGCTCTGGGTCTGGCGGCCGTCCACCTCGTCCGGGTGCACGCTGTAGCGGCCCCATTCGCTGGCGTTGTCGACCGAGCCGAGCATGATCATGCCGTGGCCGTAGACCAGCTGCGCATGGTGAACGACCTCGCCGTCGGCATACACCGCCTGCGGCTCGAAGCCGAACGCGCGCTGCAGCCACGCAATGGCCGCATGCGCATCGCGGTAGCGCAGGCAGGGGATGACGGTGGATACGGTATCGGCAGGCGCGGTCATACAGGGCTCCGGGGCGGTCCGCCTTCTGGCACAGGCGAGCCTGAGCGCCCGCGCGTTACCATCGTGCGAAACCCGGCGCAGGCTCGCCTGCGCGCCTCAACGCCCCCGCGACACGCAACTGGAGACACTGCTTGAACACATCCTGGATCGGAGGCGTCGTGCTGCTGGCATGCGCACCTTTGGCATCGGCGGCGGTGCCGGCCGAACTGCAGCGGCTGGACGCCACGGTGGAGCGTGCGCGCAGCACATTCGACGTCCCCGGCATCGCGGTGGCGGTGGTCAAGGGCGGCCAGGTGGTGTTCGAACGCGGCTACGGCGTGCGCGAGCTGGGCAAGCCGGCGCCGGTGCAGGCCGATACCCTGTTCGCCATCGCCTCCAACACCAAGGCCTTCACCGCCACGGCGCTGAACCTCCTGGCCGAGCAGGGCAAGCTGAAGATGGACGACCGGGTGATCGACCACCTGCCCGGGTTCCGCATGTCCGACGCCTACGTCACCGGCGAGATGCGCATCCGCGACCTGCTCTCGCACCGCAGCGGCCTCAGCCTGGGCGCCGGCGACCTGCTGTTCTGGCCGACCACGACGTACAGCAACCAGGAGGTGGTCGCGCGCTTGGCCAAGGTGCCGCTGAAGGCCGGTTTCCGTGACCGCTACGCGTACGACAACATCCTGTATGCGGTGGCCCAGCAGGTGATCGAGCAGGTGTCAGGGCAGTCCTACGCCGACTTCCTGCAGCAGCACATTTTCACCCCGGTTGGCATGGCCGGCACCCGCTACAACGCCGACCACCTGCAGCCGGGCGACAACGCCGCCGTTGGTCATGCCAAGTACGACTTCAAGGCGCTGCGCACGGTGGCGCCGCTGACCTGGTCCAACAACGCCGGTGCGGGCGGCATCTATTCCAGCGTGCATGACATGGCGCGCTGGATGAATGTGCAGCTGGCCCACGGCACGCTGGAGAACGGCACCGCGTTGTTCAGCGCCAAGAGCCAGCAGGGCATGTGGCAGATGATCACCCCCCAGGTGGTGCCCGAGCCGAGCGTGCCGCAGCTGGCGGCCGCGCGCCCGAACTTCGCCGGCTATGGCGAAGGCTGGAGCCTGAGCGACTACCGCGGCCAGAAGCTGGTCTGGCATACCGGCGGCTGGCCGGGCATGGTGTCGCGCGTAACGCTGGTGCCCGAACAGAAGCTGGGCATCGTGGTGCTGACCAACCAGGAAGTGGGCGCGGCCTTCAACGCGATCACCATGGATGTGCTGGACGCCTACCTGAAAGCGCCGCAGACCGATTGGGTGGCGGCCTATGCCGCCGCAGTGGCCAAGGCGCAGGACAAGGCCGACGAGGGCTGGGCCAACCACCAGGCCGCACGCGACGCAAAGTCCACGCCGTCGCTGCCGCTGGGGCAGTATGTGGGCGGCTATCGCGACGCGTGGTACGGCGACGTCTTCGTCGAGCAGAGCGCGGGCAAACTGCGGCTGCGCTTCGGCAAGACCGCGCAGCTGGTGGGCAGGCTGGAGCACTGGCAGCACGACACCTTCATCGTGCGCTGGGACGACCGCTCGCTCAACGCCGATGCCTTCGTCACCTTCAGCCTGGACCCGGACGGCAAGGTCCGCGATGTGCGCATGCAGGCCATTTCGTCGTTGACCGATTTCAGCTTCGATTTCCAGGATCTGCTGCTGGTGCCGATCAAGGCCGACGCCAAGGGCTGAACCGCACGCGCGGCGTGAGCCGCAGGTAAAGGCATGCAGCAGGCCGCGGTGGGATAATCGCGGCCTGCTTTGCTTGGGGTAAGGGAATGTTCCGCTGGTTCGAGTCGCTGATTCCGGTTTTTCCGCCCATCGACGGGCGCATGCCACCGCGCAAGGTCGTGCCGTTCTACATCCACTACCTGCGCCCGGTGTGGCCGGTGCTGCTGGCCACGCTGATCGCCGGGCTGCTGCTGGCGCTGGTGGAAGTGGCGATGTTCGACTTCCTCGGCCGCATCGTGGACATGGTGGCCGAACAGCCCGGTGCGGGCTTTTTCCAGCGCCATGCCAATGACCTGTTGTGGATGGTGGTCATCACCGTACTGCTGCGCCCGGTGCTGGTGGGGCTGCACAACCTGCTGGTCAACCAGGCCATCGTGCCGGGGCTGAGCAACCGCTCGCGCTGGCTGATGCACAACTACGTGGTGCGGCAAAGCCTGAGCTTCTTCCAGAACGATTTTGCCGGCAGCATGGCCAACCGGGTGATGCAGACCGGGACCTCGCTGCGCGAATCGGCCGTGCAGATGGTCGATTCGCTCTGGTACATCGTGGTCTACACCGGCACCGCGCTGTACCTGTTCGCGCAGGCCGACTGGCGGCTGATGATTCCGCTGGTGCTGTGGATGGCCGCCTACGTGGTGATCATGTGGTACTTCGTGCCACGTGCGAAGGAGCGTGCCTGGATCGCCTCCGAAGCGCGCTCCAAGGCGATGGGCCGGATCGTGGACGGCTACACCAACATTCCCACGTTGAAGCTGTTCGCCCACGGCGGGCGCGAGCAGGCCTATGTGGCCGAGGCGATCGACGAGCTGGCGGCCAAGCACCGCCGGCAGACCCGGGTGACCACCGGCATGGACCTGACCATCGCCATCGTCAACGGCTTCCTGATCGCCGGCACCTGCGGCCTGGCGCTGTGGCTGTGGAATGGCGGGCACATCAGCGTGGGCGCCATCACCCTGGCCACAGGGCTGGTGATCCGCATCCACAACATGTCCGGCTGGATCATGTGGACCATCAACGGGATCTTCGAGGACATCGGCACGGTGCAGGACGGCATCACCACCATTTCCCAGCCGTTGACCGTGCAGGATCGCGAGGATGCGACCGCGCTGCAGGTGACGCAGGGCGGGGTGCATTTCGACCACATCCATTTCCACTACGGCAAGACCGGTGGGGTGATTGCCGGGCTGGACCTGGTGGTGAAGCCGGGCGAGAAGATCGGCCTGGTCGGCCCGTCGGGTGCCGGCAAGTCGACGCTGGTGAACGTGCTGCTGCGGCTGTACGACCTGGAGAGCGGGCAGATCCTTATCGATGGCCAGGACATCGCCAGCGTCACCCAGGAAAGCCTGCGCCGGCAGATCGGCGTGGTGACCCAGGACACGTCGCTGCTGCATCGTTCGATCCGCGACAACCTGCTGTACGGCCGCCCCGACGCCACCGACGCTCAGTTGCGCGCGGCCGTGGCCAAGGCGCGCGCGGAAGCCTTCATCGATACCCTGCGTGATGGCGAAGGCCGCCAGGGCTACGACGCGCACGTGGGCGAGCGCGGGGTGAAGTTGTCGGGCGGCCAGCGCCAGCGCATCGCCATTGCGCGGGTGCTGCTCAAGGACGCACCGATCCTGGTGCTGGACGAAGCGACCTCGGCGCTGGACTCGGAAGTGGAAGCGGCCATCCAGGACAATCTGGACGAGCTGATGGCCGGCAAGACGGTGATTGCCATCGCGCACCGGCTGTCCACCATCGCGCGCATGGATCGGCTGGTCGTGATGGACCAGGGACGGATCGTGGAAACCGGCACCCATGCCGAGCTGATCGCTGCCGGCGGGTTGTACGCCCGGTTGTGGGCGCGGCAGACCGGCGGCTTCGTCGCCGCCGACGCGTGACCGATGCCGACGGTGCCGGTCGGCTGCCTTTGCGGGTAGCGCCGGGTTCTACCCGGCTGCTCCTGCTGTTGCGTGGCGCAGGCAGCCGGGTAGAACCCGGCTCTAGGAAACACCACAAAAAACGGCCCGGTTCGCACCGGGCCGTTTGCCTGTCCGACGAGGAACCCGGCAGTGCTTACTCGATCGGCTGATCCAGCATCAGCTGGCGCGCGAAGCGCACCGGCGGAGCGCCGTAGGACAGCATCTGGTCGTGGTAGGCCTTCAGGTTGAACTTCGCGCCCTGCTTGTCCTGCACGGCCTTGCGGGTGTCGAAGTGTTCCTGCGCACCGACGAAGTAGGTCGGCAGCTGGGCCGAGGTCAGCTGCGCACGCACCCACTTGCCCGACGCTTCGCTTTCCTGCTGGAAGGCGTCGTGGGTCATCAGGTGCATCGCCTGCTCACGCGTCCAGTTGTCCACGTGCACGCCCTGGTCCAGGATCGCGTTGGAAATGGTGCGCAGGTAGAACTTCAGCTGCACCAGGTGGAACAGCGGATCGTTGTCCAGGTAGCCCTGCTCCTGCATCATCCGCTCGGTGTACACCGCCCAGCCTTCGGCGAACAGGCCCGAACGCAGCACCGCGCGCAGCGTCGACGGGAACTTGCCCGAATGCCAGCCTTCCAGGTAATGGCCCGGCGTGCCTTCATGGATGCTCAGCAGGTGGATCATGCGGCTGTTGTATTCGCGCAGGAACGAGTCGACCTGCTTGTCGTTCCAGTCGTCGGGAATCGGCGAGACCGCGTAGAAGGTCTTCAGGTTCTTGTCCAGCGGGCCCGGCGAATCGCAGTAGGCCACGGCCACGCCGCGCTGGAATTCGGGCATCAGAATGATGTCCACCGGCGAATCGGGCAGGGTCATCAGGTCATGCTTGCGCACGAACTCGGTGGACTGCGCCAGCGCGGCCTTGGCATCGTCGACCACCTTGTCGCGGGCCGGCTTGTCGGCGTAGGCCAGCTCCAGCGCCGCTTCGATCGCGGCCTGCTGCTGTTCGTCGCTCGGGTTGGCCGGCAGTGCCGGGGCACCGGGCTTGTCCTTGAGCACGGTCTGCGCGATGCCGTACATGTCCTGGCGCACGCGCTTGAGTTCGGCGCGCGCGCGCTCACCGATCTCGGCGCGCGACAGCGAGGAGTTCAAGGCGAACTTCAGCTTCTGGTCGTACAGCCCCGCACCGATGCGGAAGTCGCCCTTGGCATTCGGCACCAGGGTCTTGTCCAGCCAGGTCTGCTGCTCTTCAACAGCCTTCTTCAAGCCATCGATGGCCGCCTGCAGGCGCTTGCCGTCTTCGGCCGGCAGTTCGCCGATGTGCGGGGTGATGAAGGTATCGACGATGCTCAGGATGCCGCGGTTCTGCTTGGCCACGGTCTCGGCGTGGATCTTCGGCACGCGGGCCGGGTCCAGGTTTTCGCGGGCCTGGGCAAAGATCTGCGGCAGCTTCTCCATGCGCGCGGTGGCCGACTTCAGGCGCTCGGGCAGCGGTGCGAATTCGCGTGCCATCAGGCCGTAGATCGCGCTGCCGGCCACGCCGTTGTAGATCTGCGGATCCCACTTGGACGACTGCAGCACCTCGGCGCTCCAGATTTCCGACTGCAGCTGGTTGCGCAGGATCGCCGCGTCCACCTGGTTCTCGCGCGAGAGCTTGCTGACGTCGATGCGGTCCAGGTCGGCGACAAGGCCCTTGTAGGCCGTCAACATCTTCTGCTGGCCAGCGGCGCTCAGGTCGTCGATCTCCGCATCGTAGCGGTGGTCGCCGATCTGGGTGGCGCTGATCGGCGACAGCTGCATCCAGGTATCCAGCGCGCGCTTGGACAGGTCGGCGAAGGCGGCGTCCACGGCGGCGTCGCCGGCGGATGCAGCGGCGGCCGGCGTACCGGGTGCGGCGGTCGGGGCGTCGGCCTGCTGGCAGCCGCCGAGGGCGGCGATCAGGGCGAGGGCGAGAAGATGCTGGCGCATCGGCGATCCTGTGCTGTGGTCAATCGCCGAGCATAGGCCCCCGCGCCCGGCCGCGCCCGTGCCATTGGATTACCATGGCCCTTTCCCAGCCGGAGGATGCGCCATGCAGTACGAAGAGAGCTGCCATTGCGGGCAGATCGCGTTCGTGGTCGAGGCGGCCGAGCCGATCACCGACGCCCTGGACTGCAACTTGCTGTGCCGTCGCCGCGGTGGCCTGCTGTGGTTCGGCCCGCGCGAGGCGCTGCGGCTGACCACCGATCCGGCCGACGTGGCCACCTACCAGTTCAACCAGCACCACCTGGAACACCACCATTGCCGCACCTGTGGCACCGCCCCGTTCAGCGAGGGCGTGGACCCCCGCAGTGGAAGCAAAATGGTGGCGGTGAACGTACGTTGCCTGCCCGGGGTGGACCTGGACGGGCTCACGATCAATCGCTTCGACGGAGCAAGCAAATAGATGAAACGGACGATGTGGCACCCCAAGGGTGCATGGGCAGGGATGCTGGTGCTCGGGCTGGCCGGCTGTGCGGCCCAGAATCACGGCGAAGCGGCCGCCGACGCGGGCGCCGGTGCACTGGCATCGCCGGAAGGGGCGATGCTGGCCTACGAACACGATCTGGACATCACCCTGGACGCGGCCGGCATCGCCCCGCGCGTGAAGCAGATCGCCGAGGCGTGCCAGTCCGCGCGGTTCGGTGACTGCGCGGTCCTGCAGGTGGGCCAGCAGGGCGGCGAATACCCCAGCGGTTCGGTCAAGGTGCGGATCGCGCCCAAGGGGGTTGAGCCGCTGATCGGGCTGGCTGGGCAGGGCGGTGAGGTGGCCTCGCGCAACACGCATGCCGAAGACCTCGCCCAGCAGGTGGCCGACACCGCGCTGACCAAGGCGCGCCTGCAGAAGGAACACGAGCGGCTGCTGGCCTACCAGGACAGCAAGAACATCAAGCTGGCCGACCTGCTCACCATCACCCAGCGCCTCTCGGAAATCGAGGCCGGGGTGGAGCAGGCCAACAAGGAGGCGGCCCAGCAGCACCGCCGTATCGACACGCAGCTGGTGACGATGCAGTTCCACACCCCGTCCGGGCAGCGCAGCCGCAGCGAGATCGGCGAAGCGCTGAGCGAGTCCGGTGCTGTGCTGACGACCAGCGTGGCCTTCCTGATCCGCGCGCTGTCGGCGTTGCTGCCGTGGGCGGTGGTGGCCTGGGTGTTTGCCTGGATCGGCAGCATGCTGTGGCGCCGCCGCAAGCGCCGCCTGGCCGCACGGGCGAGCTGACGCGACAGGGCGCGGTGCCGGTTCAAGGCCGGCACCGCGCAGTCATCAGCCTTCGTCGTGCTCGTATTCCACGAACACGTCCAGCTCCAACGCCAGTTCCTGCACCGCATCGCGCACGCGCTGGGCGGCGCGCGCATTACCCACCTCTACTTCCAGCTCGTGGATGCCCGGGCCGATGTCGTCGGACAGACCGGCCGAACTGGAATCGTCATCGTCCATGTGCGGCATCAGGTCGTCGGTTTCCTCGACATGCTCGATGCCTTCGATGCTCTGCAGCAGGTCGGTGATGGCACGCGCGTCGTCATCGCTGCCGGTAATTCTGAGTCGCAACAGGGCCATGGAACACGCCTTGGGGGAAAGGAACTCCAGCCTAGCCAGCGCGTGGACAAGGCCGGGTGAGGATCGGCGCTACCGCGCACCGGACAGTGCGGGCCGGCCCAGCAGTTCATCCGGCAGCGCCGGTATCGGTGTGCGCTCATCCAGCGCTTCGCGTTTGAGCCAATCCATGAAGGCCACTGCGGTCGGGCTGAGCGGGCGGTGTTCGGCATGCACCACGTAATAGGCATAGCGCGCCTTCAGGGCCGGGCCCGGCAACCGCACCAGTTCATAGCGTTGCAGATACGGCTGGGCGATGTGCTTGCGCGCCAGCACCGCGCCGATGCCATAGACGGCCGCGCGCATCGCGTCGGTGCTGTCGCTGAATGAATGCACCGAGGGCAGTTCCAGGCCGCGCACCCCGGCGGCGCGGAACCAGTCGCGCCAGCCCTGCGGTGACATGTCGCTGATCAGGGGCAACGCCGCGATCTGCGCCGGTTCGCGCAGGGCCGCCACGCCGGCCAACGCGGGCGACGCGACCGGGCACAGCGCGTCGTCCATCAGGTGATGCGCGCGCAGGCCGGGCCATTGCCCCAGCCCGTAGCGGATGCCCAGCTCCGGCCCGGCCTCGTCGAAACGCACCAGCTCGGTACTGGTCTGCAGTTCGATGCGCACCTGTGGGTATTGGGCGGTGAAGCGGGCCAATCGGGGCACCAGCCAGCAGTACGACAGCGAACGGATGGTGGTCACCCGCAGCGGCACGATGTCGGCCTGGGGATGCAGGTTGCCGGCCACCGCATTGAGATCGCTCAACGCCGCGGCGGCGGCATCGGCCAGCTGGCGGCCCTCGGCGGTCAACCGCACCCCGCGCGCGTGGCGCTGGAACAGCACCGTGCCCAGCAGCACTTCCAGCTTGCGCACGTGGTGGCTGACCGCACTGGCGGTCAGGTGCAGCTCTTCGGCGGCATGGGCGAAATTCTGGTGGCGCGCGGCGACCGCGAAGACCCCCAGCGCGGGCAGCAGGGCAGGGCGCAGGATCATGGGCGAGACCCAAATGAGATTTGTGGCTTGCCCGGATACTACGCGCTTGTAGGCCCGTTCCGGTAGGCGGATGCTGTGTCCCTGTCCCCTGGAGCCGCCCCCATGTTGCCGTCCGCGACCGCCATTCAGCCACGCATCTGCCTGTTGTCGGGGGTGCGGCCATGAGCGGCGCACCGCTGGCCAGCGCCGTGGTCGAACGCGACTGGCGCACCCCGCTGGAACTGACCGTGTTGGGCGCGATCTGGGGCTGCTCGTTCCTGTTCATGCGCGTGGCGTTGCCCAGTTTCGGCCCCTATGCGCTCGTCGAGGTGCGGCTGCTGCTGGGCGCGCTCGTGCTGCTGCCGTTCCTGTGGCAATCCCGCGCGCAGTTCCCGGCGCGGCGCTGGCTGTGGCTGGCGCCGATCGGCGTGATCAACTCCGCGATCCCGTTCGTGCTGTTCGCCTGGGCCGCGCAACACGCCCCGGCTGCGATCGGGGCGATCTGCAATGCCATGACCGTGCTGTTCGCCGCGCTGATTGCCTTCCTGTTCTTCGGCGAGAAGATCGGCATGCGCCGCGCCATCGCGCTGCTGATCGGCTTTGCCGGCGTGGTGGTGCTGGCCACCGCCAAGGTGTCGGGGCTGAGCATCGGCACGGCGGTGATCGCCGGCGCATTGGCCGCGCTGCTGTACGGCCTGGGGGTGAACCTGGTGAAGCGGCACATGACCGGCTTGCCGCCAGCCGCATCCGCGGGCGCCACCCTCGGCTGCGCCGCCATCGCGCTCCTGCCGATGGCGCTTACCCACTGGCCCACCGGCCCGATCCCGACCGTGTCCTGGGCCTGCGCCATTGCCCTGGGCGTGGTCTGCACCGGCTTGGCGTTCCTGATGTTCTACCGCCTCATCGCCCGCATCGGCCCGGCCCGCGCCTCCACCGTCACCTACCTGGTCCCGATGTTCGGCGCGCTGTTTGCGTGGCTGTTCCTGGGGGAAGCGGTGACCTGGGCGATGGTGGTCGCCGGTGCGTTGATCCTGGGCAGCGTCGCTGCGTCTCAGAAGCGGTAGGTTGTGCGGTGGCGGCCAGGAGCAGCCGACCAACGGTCGGCTCTACCAACGCCTCTTACCCAACCGCACGCGCAATCTGTCCAGAGGCAGTCCGGTAGCCCTGCGCAGGACTACCGGACTGCCTCCAAGCGCAGAAGAACAAGACGCCGTAGCGTCTGTTGTCTCCCCCTTACCGCACCGGCACCGCGATGTTGCACAGGTCGATGTGCCCCGCCGGGCGCTTGTAGAAATCATCCACCCGGTTGCGGCGTGCCTCCACCACATCGGCGAACGTCTTCGACTCGGTGCGCAGCACCTCCAGCTTCGGCCGTTGCGCCGCCGGCACATCGCTGGCGCGCTGGATCGACTGGATCGCCGTGCGCTGCGCGGCGTCGGCATAGAAGCCCATCGGCGCCGGACCACGCGGCAGCGCACTCAGCAGCTCCATGCCCTGCAGCACCCGACCCACTACCGTGATGTTGCGGTCCAGCTGCCGCGGCGACTGCCCTGTCACCACGTACAGCTCCGCCCCGATGCTGCTGTCTTCCTCGTTGCTGCGGCCGGCACCCAGCGTGCCGTAGCAGTGCGCCAGCCAGGTCTTCCCGTCCTGCCGGTCCTGGCCCACCGGGAAACCATCGACGAAGCCGGTCTGGTCGGCCCAACCGTCCCGGTCGGGCAGCACGCTCACCTTCAACCCCTTGCTGTCGCGCTGGAACTCGGCCGGGAGCTTGCGCTTGGCACTGCCGAGCGGCTTGGCCTTGGCTGCATCGTCGGCATCGGCGTCGCCGAACTGCACCACGAAATTGTCCTGGGCCCGGTAGATGCTTTCGCCATCCCAGAAATGTTCGTGCGCCAGCGTCTGGATGTTGGCCACGTGCTGGGGCGCGAACGCCGGGGCGAGCTCGATCGTGACGCGCCCGGCCGGCAGGGTCATGTACAGCACGTTGGCCGGGTCCGGCGTGCGCCAATCGCTGGCCGGGGAGGCGTCCAGGATCTGCTGCGGGCTGCGGTAGGGCGTGGCCGCGCTGGCCACTGCGGGCAGCAGGCAGGCGAGGGCGAGGGCGGTCAGGGCAAGGCGGCGATGCTGTGGCATGGGATCCCCGGAACATGAACGAGGTCCTGATTCTGCGCGAGAGTGCGCGCCTGCGCCACGGTGGCGTGCTGGCCCGATCGATGCGTGTGCGGCACGATGGTCATCCTCCCCATGGAAGCACGCGATGGTGATGTCGCACCTAGAAGCGCCCGAAGCCGCACTGCGCGTGATGATCGACCCGATCCTGAAGGGGGTCGTCGATGAAGGTGTGGACCGCGTGTGCTGGCTGCAGGCGTTGCCGCCACGGGGTCTGTTCGATCTTGATGAGCGTCGACGCAGTTGGTGGGCCCCCCAACGATGATGGACTGCTCGCTTGCCTGCAGGCTTGTCCGGATGCCCCGGTTGAAGTACAGGCAGTGGCACTGTTCCTGGCGGGCTCCGATGGCAATGGTCACACGCGCGAGGCTGCGCTCCGGAAGATGCGTTCGGTGCCCGGCCACCTGACCCTGTCCTGTGCCTTGCTCCGCTGCAATGACTGGGTGGTCGAGGTGCGTGTCGTGGCACAGGAGGTGGTGATGACTCTCCTCGGGAAGTGCTCGGTGCAGCACGTGCTGGCGGCCTGGCCGATTGCAGTCCGCTTGCGGGATGCGCAGCGCGTCCAGCGGGACTGGCTTGAGGGAACCCTGTTCGCCAGGCTGTCATCGCCCTCTGCTCAGGCCGTACTGGAAGGGCTCTTGGGCCATACCGATGCACGAACCCGGCTGGCGGCCTACGCCATCGCTTTGCAGATCCATCCGGACCAGGCGGAACTGCGCGCACACGCGCTGCTGGACAGTGATCCACATGTCTCGCATCTGGCGCTTGACCATCTTCTGGAACACGGCGAGCCCGCACAGGTCGAAGCGCAATGCGTCCTCGCATTGTCCGCCCCCTCGAGCAGGGTACGTGGCGCGGCATGCGCAGGTTGGCGGCGTGGTTGCTTCAACAGCGTCAGGCTACCCCTGCAATCCAATTGTGGCGCAACGAGCTCAAGCACCTCACACGCGGGCGCTGGCGCGAGGCATTGGAGGCTCTTGGCGATCATGCCGAGGCTGGCGATGTGCATGGATTGCGCACCCTGCTGCCCCAGGTATCGGCGCGTCATCAACGCAACTGTCTGCGCGGCTGGCTACGGGCCGAGGGTGGCGCCAGTCTGGCGTTCTTTCGTGTGGCGCTGGAAGCGCCAAGACGGACCGTGAACCAGCTGTTGGCGGGCGCGACAGCACTGTGGGCCACCGAACTGGATCCGGCGCGGCTCCTGGCGTTCTGTCACGACGGTCCTTCGCCCGTGGCGCAGTCTGGCCTGCTCGGACAGTTGCCGATGCTGCCCTTGTGGCAGCACCTCGATCTGCTGCTGGACGCAGTACCGCAGCGCCCCGATGAGCGTGCCTGGCACCTGCAACTGGTGGAAAACTGGCTTCGGGTGAGTCGGCGCTACTCGCCGTTGGGGGTCGCCCGTCGGCAGGCGTTGGTCAGCCGCCTTGAAGAGGGCAGGCACGCCCTGGCGGATCCGGCCGCTGCGCAGGTGCTCGCTGCAATACGACAGGCTTGAAGCCCGCCCGCTGTTACCTGACGAAGGCAGCGCCGAACTCCCGGAGCAACAGCGAGGTGGGCGAGGGCAGACAGGAGAGGGAATGCGCTTTCCAGAGAGGCAAGCCGGTTGGCGGGGCTTTTGGGCAGGCAGCCGGCCGACGGGCTCCCAACCGGCACGGTGACTAAGGGCACATTCGCTATACCGGACTTCACACTAGTGTTGACTCCACGCTAGTTGGAGAACGCGATGAGCGACTACGACGCCCACCTGAAGAAGTTCCAGAAAGAGCTCAGCGCCGGCACGGTCTCGCTGGCCCTGCTGGCGGTGCTGGCCAAGGCCGGCGAGCCGCTGTACGGCTACCTGATCGCCAAGGAGCTGGAGCGGGTCGGCGAAGGCGTGCTGAGCGGCAAGCAGAGCGCGCTGTACCCGGTGCTGCGCAACCTGGAAGGGGCCGGGTTGCTGGAAAGCCATGTTGAACCGTCGATGGCCGGTCCGCCGCGACGCTACTACCGCATCAATGACACGGGCCGTGAGGTGCTCCGGCAATGGACCGCCGCGTGGCGCGCTACCCGTGATTCCGTCGATTCCGTCCTGGAAGGGGTAAGTGAATGAACATCGCGTCCGTGGCCGGTCGGGCCTTGCCGACCACCATTCCCGAGTACTTGGCGCAGCTGCGCGCCGCCCTGCATGACGCCGACCCGGCGATGGTGCAGGACGCGTTGTACGACGCCGAGGAGTACCTGCGCTCCGAACTGGCGGCGCAACCCGGCCGCAGCGAGGCCGAGGTGATCGCCGACGTCGCCAGCAGCTACGGCGCGCCGGAAGAAGTGGCCGACATCTACCGCGAAACCGAAATCACCGTGAACCGCGCGCTGCGTACGCCCAGTGCGGGTGCCGCGCCGCTGCGCCGGGCCGTGGTGGCCACTGGCACTGTCGGCAGCGCGGCGGCTGCGGCAAGCATCGGCACGCCGCCGCCTGCCACGCCCAAGCCGCGTTCGGCGCTGGCCCGGTTCTTCGGTGTGGCGCTGGAAGCCCGCACCTACGGGGCGCTGTTCTACATGCTGCTGTCGCTGGCCACCGGCACGTTCTTCTTCACCTGGGTGGTGACCGGGTTGTCGTTGTCGCTGGGGCTGATGGTGCTGATCATCGGCATTCCGATCACCGTGCTGTTCTTCGGTTCGGTCCGCGGCCTGTCGCTGCTGGAAGGGCGGCTGGTGGAAGCGCTGCTGGGCGAGCGCATGCCGCGCCGGCCGACCTATTCCGACCGCAGCCGCAGCTGGCTGCAGCGGGTGGGCGACATGTTCACCGATGGCCGCACCTGGCTGACGCTGCTGTATTTCGTGCTGATGCTGCCGCTGGGCGTTGTGTACTTCACCATCGCGGTGACCCTGCTCTCGATCTCGCTGACCTTCATCTGGGCGCCGGTGGCGGCCTTGTTCACCGGGGAGATCCCGGGCATCTACATCGAAGGCGAGCAGATGCTGTCGATGTGGGCCACGCCGCTGCTGGCGGTGGCCGGGGTGCTGCTGCTGTTCGCCACCCTGCACCTGGCACGCGGCATCGGCCACCTGCACGGGATGATGGCCAAGCACCTGCTGGTGCGGCTGTAGATCCCGACCGCAGCCCGGTGAACGAAACCCGGTAGTGCCGGCCGCTGGCCGGCTCCAGGCAATGCAGGATGTACGAGGAGCCGGCCAGCGGCCGGCACTACGCAATGCAGGATGTACGAGGAGCCGGCCAGCGGCCGGCACTACGCAATGCAGGATGTACGAGGAGCCGGCCAGCGGCCGGCACTACCGGATGCGATGCGGCTGCGCCGCACGCATGGCAAGGCGGTCTTAGCCCGCCTTGCGCCGCAACGGTGTGACGTTGCTGGTGATCTTGGCGGCCTTCTTCGGCTTGGCCGTCGCGGTGTACGCATGGGCCGCAAAGAAATCACGCACCTTCGGGTACACCGTTTCGCGCCAGCGGCGGCCGCTGAAGATGCCGTAATGACCGGCGCCTTCCACGATGAAATGCTCGCGGTGTTCGGCCGGAATGCCACTGCACAACGCCTGCGCCGCTTCGGTCTGGCCGAGCCCGGCGATGTCGTCCAGCTCGCCCTCGATGCTGAGCAGGGCCGTCCCGGTGATCGCCGCCGGGTTCACGTGCTCGCCGTTGACGTACCACTCGCCACGCGGCAGAAGGAACTGCTGGAACACCACCTCGATGGTGTCCAGGTAGTACTTGGCCGGCATGTCCAGCACCGCGTTGTACTCGTCGTAGAAACGACGGTGCGCGTCGGCGTCTTCCATGTCGCCCTTGACCAGGTCGGCGTAGAAATCCCAGTGCGAACTGAAGTGCCGGCTCGGGTTCATCGACAGGAACCCGGCATGCTGCAGGAAGCCCGGGTACACGCGGCGACCGGCGCCGGGGTAGGTGCCCGGCACGGTATGGATGACGTTGTTCTCGAACCACGACAACGGGTTCTGCGTGGCCAGGTTGTTCACCGCGGTGGGGCTGCAGCGGGCATCGATCGGACCACCCATCATCACCAGCGTGCGCGGCGTCGGTTCGCCACGGCTGGCCATCAGCGACACCGCCGCCAGCACCGGCACGGTCGGCTGGCACACGCTCACCACGTGCAGCTTGTCAGCGCCCAGGTGGCGGATGAACTCCTGCACGTAGGCGATGTAATCGTCCAGGCCGAACTCGCCTTCGCTGCCCGGCACCATGCGCGCGTCCACCCAGTCGGTGACATACACGCGGTGGTCGCGCAGCAGCGTGCGCACGGTGTCGCGCAGCAGCGTGGCGTGGTGGCCCGACAGCGGCGCCACCACCAGCACGAACG
>Ga0233366_1000085_pt1 | contig 42019 bp, 56 predicted proteins | sample ElkDunMinimDraft_23_FD_191536 | JGI IMG/M metagenome (GOLD analysis project Ga0233366, IMG submission 191536) | Fecal eukaryotic communites from dung pellets of Tule Elk in California, USA - Elk Dung C4 | ecosystem: Host-associated > Mammals > Digestive system > Large intestine > Fecal | place...
CTACCTAATTTAATATATATAAGTAATTCAGGTGGAATCTATCAAAGTAATAAAACACTAAAACGTCTTAAATATGTACTTGAATTAAGTGAAGAAAGAGTTACTTGTGAAATCGTAGATTCCATCCTTGGATTATATCGAATGCATGGTATTACAGATAATGAAGAATTTGAAGACATATTAAAAACTTGTAGATGTTGTATTTTTGTATTTGATACAAAACAAAAAAGATTAATACAAAGATTAATACGTCCATCATCATTACTACATTTAAAAAACGAGTTAACACATTCTGGTTTTATCTTTGCTTTTTATCAAGTATGTGCTACCGATGTTGATAACTCAGCTGTGTTAAATTTAACTTTAGCTAAGAAGAGAAAAAGTAAAGATACTTTTAAAGAAGTAGTTGATAAATCTGAATTAATTAATAAAATAACAAAAGAATATGTTGAAGTTAATAGAAAATATGTTTTACAATTAGTAAAAAATGAATTAAAAAAATATAATATTGAAATTAATAAAAACTTTAATGTGTATCTGGATTAAAGACAAATGAAAAATAATATAAATACTTTAAATGAAGAAGGAGCAGCTTGTTGTAAGAATTGTAAAAGAAAAAAGATAATAAGTTATCCATACATAAGTGTAGTAGATGATTTATTTTATGCAAGATGCCCAAATTGTAATTATTATGATCAGTATGAGTTTTTAGCAGTAAGTAGAAAAAAAGCAATATTAAATTGGAATACTACAATGTTAGCTAAAAAAGAATAGCCTAGAATTATCTAGGCTTTTTTTTTATTTTATATTTCGATTACGTTAACTCCAGCTTCTTCTGCTAATTTTTTAGCCATTTCTAAGTTAGTTTTCCAATATTCTGAAACAGTATTATCTTTTTTTGAGTTTCTATAATAAATAGTTTTTATTCCAGATTGAATTATAATAGATGTACAATGTATACAAGAGGGATAACCATAAACATAAATATCACAATCTGTTAAATCTTGTTTTGCATATAAAATTGCATTTTCTTCAGCGTGTAACATCAAAAGGCGCTTTATTTCTTTATCATTAAGTCTTTCTGAATTATCATCAATTCCTTTAGCAAATCCATTAAAACCAGTACTAACTACCCTATTATTTTTATCTACAATTACGGCACCTATTTTATGATTAGGATCTTTTGACATTGTAGATACTAATTCTGCCATTTTAATAAAATGATTTATCCATTTCATATTTAATCCTCTTGATTATTTTGTTTTACATTATAAATATTTAATAGTATATTATTACAAATAAGTAAAACAAAAAAGAAGGTATTACATGAAAAAGTGGTATGTCAATAAAATATATAAAAGGGAAGGATATAAAGGTCCAAAAGTATTAGATGGACTTTTTTTATCTAAAGCTCATCCTAGACAAAAATCTAGAATAGGCTATGATGGATTATATTATGAAATCACAAGTAATAAATACTTTCTTATAAGAGATGGTTTTAGCATAGAATCTGACAATGAAAAGGTCAATAATATCTTTGAAGCGATACGGATTTTACGTAATACTTTTACTGATTGCAATGAAAAAGCATTGAATCGTTTTATAAAGAAAATTGGAGAGCTTTAATATGAATACTATATTATCTATTTTAGAAAAATGTAATGAGTCTTATTCAAAAGGTCAAGTATATTGTTTAAAAGATGATGAAGTAAATATACTAGAAACTGAATTTAAGATTTCTTTGCCTACTACTTGGGTAGATGATTCAATATATGATACTATATATTATATGGCAAAAGAAAAATGGCCAAATGATAAATTTTTTAATAAATTGACATCTGATAATACTGGTTTTGGGCAAGATATTACTCATGAAATACCAATGGGTAGTATGGAAGAACTAAAAGAAAATGATATTTTAAAATGGAAAAAAGGTCACACTAGTTTTATACTTTCTGATAAATTAGATGGATGTTCTTTAATTCTCACTTATGAAAACAGTGAATTAAAAATCGCAGCAACAAGAGGTCATGGCACAGTAGGTAAAGATATATTAAGACATATTAAATATGTCGAAAATATTCCAATGAAAATTAAATGCAAACAAAAAATAATAGTTCGCGGTGAATTGTTATTTAAGAAAAACATGATTGAATCCATTTTAAAAGATATTGAATTAAAAACAGGTAAAGCTCAAAAAAATGGTCGTAATACTATAGCTGGAGCATTAAATCGTAAAGATACTGTGATTGATATTTTTAAGAGTGCTAAGTTTGTTGCATATTGGACTTCCCTTAATCAAGGATTATCTTTTGAATTATTAGAAGCTTTAGGATTTAATGTGCCTTATTATCAATATGTATCTGATGAAATTTTAAATGATGAAAATATGATTGATTATGTTAAAACACGTATGAAATTTTCTGATTATGAATTAGATGGTATCATATTAACACAAGTAGATAATGTTGAAACTGGTTTTGTTGGAGGTACTATAAATCCAAAATGCAGTCGTAAATTTAAATTAGGTATATATGATAATATTGCAGAATCTACAGTAACTAACATAAATTGGCAAATAAGTAGATGGGGAGTATTTACTCCTGTATTAGAAATCGAACCGGTTGAAGTAGCCGGTGCCACAATTACTAACATTACTGCACATAATTATGATAATGTTATAAAAACTAAATGTGGAATAGGTGCTAGAATTAAATTTAAGCGTGCTGGTTTAGTTATTCCTAAACTAGAAGAGGTTTTGATACCTTCTGAAGATTTTAATTTACCTAATTGTAAAACTGAAGTAAATGGTGTTGATTTACAATATATTTGGAGTGAGGAAACAGAAGATTTTCAAACAGAGATGAATATTCGTAAATTAGAATATTTTGGATCAAAATTAGAGATAGATCAGCTCGCTTATGGTAATTGTGCTAAGATATATAATTATATTTTAAATACTGAAAATAAAAGATTAGAGCCATATAAGATTTTTGAGCTCCCAGAAGGCTTAATTTCTACTTTAATAGGAAAGAATGGGGAAAAGATAGAAGCTAGTCTAAAAGCCAAAAAAAGTACCTTTACGGAGGTTAAATTTGCAGCTGCTAATGGTACTTTCGGTCCAGATATTGGTGAAAGAGTATTACAATTAGTTTGGAATAAATATGGTACTTTAGAAAATATGACTAAAGAAAAATTACAAGCTATTGATGGATTCGGTGAATCTAGAATAGAACAATATCTTGAATATGAGCATTTTTGGTATACAGAAAAAGTACATATGCAACTATTTGGATATAACATAATTTTTATTGATGATAAACCGATTTTAGAATCAAATTGTTGTGCTACATATAATGTTTGCTTTTCTGGTGTAAGAGATAATGCTTTAATGGAATATATAAATAAAAATGGTGGAAAAGCATCTGATAAATGGAATAAAAATGTAAATTATTTAGTAGTAAAAGATATTAATGGCACTTCTAGTAAAATAGAAAAAGCTAAAAAAATAAATTGTAAGATTATTACTTTAGAGGAAATTAAAAATGAATTACGAATTTGATCCTTCTGTAGTGAGTATAAGCAGTGCTTTAAATTCTGTTACAGATTTTTCATCTACAAGCCTTTTATCTCGGTCGAGTACTAATAATAAAATCTATTTACAAACATCAGAACGTAAAATTGATGTTGATACTATATTAACAAAAGAAGATTTAGCTACTAATAAACAACTTGCATATCAAGCTATTTATGAAGCATTAATTTCTGAAATTCCAGAAAAAGCAGATGAATATAAAACATTGTGTAAACTATATAATTGTAATTATAGGACAGTTGTATTACTCATAGAAAGTGAAAACTTAAAAAAAGAGAATAAACAGTTACAAGGAGCTTTGAAAAATGACTTCTGATGCATTTGGTTATATGAATTATGATCCTAACGTTGCAGCATATCCATCTGATGAAAAAGTGTACTATCAAATTACACCAATTGATATTCAAATATGTTATAAAAAATTATTTGATATGTACTGTGGATCATTTTTAGAAAGAAAAGGTGAATTTTTATCATTGTTACGTTTATATAATGGTGATTATAGACGAACTGTGATTACAATAGAAACTCAATTACTTTCAAAAGAAAGTGAAAAAATGGCAGAAGTATTTTCAACTAAAGTAGAAGAATAACAATTTTGGCTTTACATTTTACAAAAAATTATATAAAATTATATAATGTAAAGGAGATTAATATAATGGTTATAAAATGTGATAAATCAAAAGTAATTAAAAGATCAAAAGAACGCACTGCTCGTATTGGTAAAACGAGTATATATAACATTATATATAATCATAATGAGCTATCATTTACTGAAAAAGTAAATTATATACGTCATCATTATACTCACTACGAAGGAAATTATGAATTTTTTCATTATCCAAACGGTAAACCAAATAGATTAAAATTTGAATTGAATGAATTAATTCAAAACGTAGTTAGTAAAAAAGTAGATCCAAAAGAATTAAAAATCTTTAATAAAAGGGTCGATGCTTGGCGTAAAGAAAAAAGAAGGTTAGAAAAAGAAAAAAGAAAAAAACTTTTAGATGAGTTAAATAAAAGTTATTCAGAAATTAGACCAATTTCATTAACTACTATTAACTTATGGCTTTCTAAAAAAGGTCCCACTTCTATTAGTAGCTGTGATGATATTGATTTAGTAAAAGCATATTTAATTAGTAAAGATTGTGAAATAAAAGATGGTCAACTTTTTAATTATAAATATAAGCAAATAAAAGGTATGGCTAAAGCATGGTTACAAACTAGTAAAAATATACCTGAAGAACTAATTAAGAAGATACAAGAAGAAAATGAACTTTTACGTAAACAAGCATTAGAATTACAAGAAATGTATGTATCTCCGGCTAATGACAATAACTATATAACAGATGAGGAGTTATTATAATGCTTGAAAAAACGCTTTTTGTTACAAGAGGTATTCCAGGAAGTGGAAAAAGTACATTTGTAAATAGACATTTGGCAAATACTACTATCATTTGTCCAGATGAATTACGTATAAAATATGTAGGTATAAAAGAAACAGAAAATGGTCCACAAATTGATAACTCAAAAGATAAATTTATTTGGGATAAAGTTTTTCTTTTATTAGAAGAATCATTAAAGACTAATACATATACTACATTAGACGCAACCTCTACAAAACAACATGATTTAAATAAATATTTAAAATTATGTCAAAAATATGGTGCTAAATTAGTAATAATTGATTTTTCTAAAATATCTCTTTTAGAATGTAAGTTACGTAATATTCAACGTGAAAAGTTTAGAATTGTACCAGAAGAAGTTTTAGACAGAATGTATAAAAATTTACAAAATAAATTGACATCAGAATTACAAGAATGTCTAATAGATTTTGAAGATTTTATAAGAAAATATGAATTGAAAGGTTAATGATGAGCTATTATAATGATTTATTACAGTTTATAAAAGATAATGCCAATTGGATTGAATTATTGGCAAACGCTCCATATTTTATAACTGTTAAACAATGTCCTTTTAAAGACGATTCTGAAAATCTATTATATCCAGAATTATATATGTTTTCTTATAGTCAATTTGAAAGTGATTTTACTAATCCAATTGTAAAAGCTTGTCGAGGTAGCATTGTTTCGATTGAAAATAATGCACCTTATATGGTTTGTACGCCTTTTTACAAATTTGGTAATTATGGAGAAAATTATACAGATGAAATCGATTGGGAATCTGTAGTTGTTAGAGACAAAGTAGATGGTTGTTTGATTAAATTATTTAATTATAAAAATCATTGGTATTGGATTACTAACAACGGTTGGGATATTAAAGCAAATTTACCATCTGCTTTAAAATGTTGTTATGTAGAAAAAGCAACTGAAAATGCTAAAACTTTTGAAGATTTAATTCAATATACCTTAAAAGTTAATCATTTATCCTTTTCAGAAGAAAGTTTAAATCCAGACTATACGTATATGTTTGAATTAATATCTCCACAAAATAGAATAATTTGTGAATATGAAAAAACTGAATTATATTTATTAGGTGGACGTAATAAACAAACCTATCAAGAATTTACTCCTGAACAACTACAGAAAGATTTTGAAAGTCTAAAATCTTTTAAAATACCAACTGTATTTAATATTAATAATATTAATGATATTATTGCATTATGTAATTCATATTCTGACACTAAATATGAAGGAGTAGTAGTTTGTGATAAAAACTTTAAACGTTTTAAAATTAAATGTGCTCATTATTTAGAAATAAAAGGGTTTAAGCATTTATTTGAAGGTTTTACTGATACAAAAATTTTTGAATCTTGGAAAAATGGTACAATAGATGATGTAATCGGTGTATTTCCAGCAATACAAACTCAATTAACTAAAATCAAAGAAGTATATGCAGAAGCCAAAAAAAGAATAGATATGTTATTTCAATTGGCTAATATAAAATATACTGAATTACTTTTAGAAAAACGTACTAAAAAAGATTATGCTTTTTGGGTACAAAAAAATTTCAAAGACTTGAGCAGTTTAATGTTTTTTGCAATTAAAGATGATGTAAAAATAGAAGACTTCATTTCACGTCTTAAATATGAACAAATTGAACAGTATGCTAATTTATATAAGGAATAAAAATGTTTTTTTCTAATACAGAAAATAAAAATTATTTATCGGTATATAATCGTATAAGACCGATACATTTGATATTTGTATCATTTTATAATAAGCATTTTTCAGCAAGTAACAGAATGTATAGTTATGTTTGTGATGAAGAATTTTTAAAAAAATTACTAGATTTACAGTGCTTGGCTAATACAAATATTTCTAATAAGACTACTAACTATTTTATATGTTTGGATACATTACCTTCAGAGATACCAGCTTTAACTAAATTCTATAATAATGATTTAGTTAGCGTTTTTAAAACATATTTTGGATTAGCGGATTTAGATAAGTTATATAAAGGGGATGCAAATGTCATTGAATAATTTTATTAAACGTTTATTTAAAAAAGATAGTGTATATATACATTTGCCAGAAAGCATTTTTAAAGATAAAAAAATACTCTCATATGAAGATTTTTATAAAAAGTCTGGAATTTTAGAATATACTGAAAAAATGCGTAAAGAAAATAAGTATAATACATATCATGTTGATAATGTAAGAGCTAATAATGAAACACAGCAAAAAATATTAGCTTTTATAACAAATAATTTAATAACTACCAAAAATAAATATTCAAAAATGTATACTGAAAAAAAATTACGTGTAAATATTAGTTTTGAAGCTTTGATATTTGGTCCTTCTACTGATGAAAGTGTAAAAAACGATTATATTAAAATATTAAAACCTTTTAACAAACAATATAAATTAGTTACAGAGGAAATAGTAAATGGAAAACAATAAAGAAAAAAATTTTAAAGAAATGTTTGGTTTAAAATTTGATAATGATGGTAAATGGACAGCCGAAGACATAGGTAATACACCGGTTGTGCCAAAAGCCAATAGAAAACAGCGTAGAGTAGCTAAAGTAATTTTGAGAAAAGCAAAGAAAAAGGTAAAATAATGTATAACATAATCAATTTAAATACTACACAATCCGTAGATATAAATTTTACAGAAAATAATATTAGTAGTATTTTAAAAAAATGTAAAACACGTGATATTCCAAAAGAAGATTATGAAAAAATAGAGGCGGGCTTAAATTTATTACGTAATGTTTTTTGTAATTTTCAAGTAGATGCTACTATAGATGAAATTGATTTAGATGAAGATGTTATAGATGAAGCCTATTCAGATTTACATGGTGATTCTACATATGATGATGGTATGAATGATGCTTGCAATAATATTAGAAAATATAAACTTTCAATGAAACAAACACATGGAATGTTATTATACAAGCTGGATAAACTAGCATATAATTATGGAAAGCAAGAATCATTAACAAAAGATGAAATAAAAACGATAAAAGAACTTTTAGATTATGAATATAACAAACTATGGTAAAAATTAGACTTATTTCAGATTTACATTTTACTGGTGGTATAAATGGACCAGATTGTGATAAAACGTATAAACAGTCTGGGCTATATCACTATTTTGGTAAAAAATTACAACAAGAAACAGATTGCGTTACATTAATAGCCGGAGATATTTTAGAAGGTTTTGATAAACATTCAGATTTTTTTAATTCTTTTTTTCCAAATCAACATGTAATTTTTGTAGAAGGTAATCATTCTGTATATATCAGAGATAAATATACAATAGATGAAATTAAACAAGAATTAAAGAAACAATTTCCAATTACACATTGCTATTATCACTATTTAGAAAATGATTGGATGTGGATTCCAGGTTGTAATAATGAAGTAGCAGTAATAGGTAGTACTTTTTACACAGACTATCAATATAATGTATTTGGAGATGTAAATGAGTATAATGCTCATCAACGAAGTTTAAACGCTATGTCTCTTTTATATGGTTTACCAATGCTAGAGCGTAAACCGGCAAAAAGATTAAGTAAAAAGATGATATTACATGAAAATTTATTTTTAGCAAGAATGCGTTTAAATGATTTTAAGTGGGGCAATATCTATGATAATGATTTAAAAAGAATTAGAAATCTAGACCCAGAAGATTATTTAAAAATGCATAACAAAGCTAAATTAAAAATAGAAAATGCATATAATGAAATCTTAAAATTTAATCCAAATGCTAAAATAATTTTAATGACTCATCATTGTTTATCTCATAAATGTATCGATAAACAGTATAACAAGAGTAAAGCGAATGCTAGTTATATATCAAAATTAGATTCTTGGATTGATACGATGCCAAATATTAAATTGGTTTTTTCAGGACACGTTCACTGTAGAAAAGATTTCAAATTTGGTAAAAATAAAACACGGTATATAATAAACGCATGTGGATATATACCTTATCGAGAACCATTTAAACCGAAAAAATTTAATCCAAACCTCATAATAGATACAAATAATTTGTAGAAAGTAGATCCTCTTCATATTCTATATGTAAGAGGATTTTTATTAAATGAGGTTAAAAATGCAAAATAAAATACTATTTGATTTTCACAAAGAAGGTGATAATTGGATTTTAGTTATTACTAACAATGAAACTAATCAAAGTTTACCTCCAATTACATTGAGAGAAGATATTACACATGAAGAAGTAACAGCTTTAGCTATTGAACTAGCCAAAGGAAATATTACAGAAACTTATATTAATTTTAAAGGATAAATTCATGGAAAATTTAGAAGAACTTATGGAACCAGAATTAAAAAAAGCAGTAGACGATATAATACAAGAATTAAAAACATCTAAGTTAGTTACTACTGAATTAACGGCTTTTAGTGAGTTAGATTCGGATGTGATTACTGAATTTTGCGAAAATAATAATCTTACTGTATTTTCTGAATTTAAAACTGCTTTGACTACCCCATATGCTTTAGCTAAATATATTATGCTATCAATCGATCAAGCAAATATAATTAAAAAAATTGAAAGCGAATTATCTACAAAATTAGATGATGAAAAAGTCAAATATACAATTTATAAGAATTTTTCAAATCAAATTGCTTTTGAAAAAGTCATTCCTCTAAATAGTGATGAAAAACCTCAACAACTTTTAGTAAAATATAGAATTGATCAAGACACAAATAAAATAATTTATTCAATACTAGGTGGACATTGGGGTTGGGATGTTACTATTAATCAATTAAAAGCTTTATTAGAAAATCAAACAATTGTTAGTGAAACAATTTCAAAAACAGTTGCTAACAAAGTTACTAACAGTCAAGATACTATCAGTTTGGATGCATTTGGTATTAAAATTATAGTACAAAAACCATAAAAAACAAATCATTAGAAGATACGTATGTTTACTATTTGGAAAATTAAAATGAATTTTTTAAAAAATTGGTTTTTCTTTTCTGAAAATATGTGTTTAATATTAAAAGCGTTAAGTTAATTTATTTGACAGGAGGCAAACAAATTATGGGTATTGTTAAAATTAGAATGAATACTTGGAATAGACGCGGAAATAGAGACACGAAGTTCAAAAGAAATGTTGCACCTCGTGAAGGGTTTTTGGATTTTTGTACAAAAACTAATACAGTTACAATAAAAAACTCTGGAAATAAATGGAAACCTTGGGATACATCAATTCCTCGTGGTAAAGATGAAGCATATATACAAAGTAGAAAAGAGCTTTATTCAGGTTTATGCTTCGAAAATAAGCAGCAAGCTCAAAAATTTATGGAAAAACATAAAGACGAGATAGCTGCTATAGCCGCGGCTAATCCACTTTTTGATCATTGGTCAATTATGAATGTAATAGACCGCTTTAAACCGACTTCAAAAATGGTTTATGGTAAAGACATTATAGAAGATTAGATTTTTAAGATATTATATAAAGGAGGTTTGAATGAAGGGTTCCATCGGATATAAACAATATAAAGAGCATTTTAATTCTGCCCCAGATATCAAAATGGAAATAGCTGAGCTTTCTACATTAGGAAACTGCAGATATAATCCAAATGATAAAAAAACGGCAGATATAAGTGAATTTTTAAAACGTCCTGTCAGATATCATTTTGACATTAAAGTTAAACCTGCTAATGTACCTACTTTGTTTCATCATGCTTGCTATTTTGATAGTAAAGAAGATGCAGAAAAAGCACATCGTCAATTTAAAATCAAACTATACGATCAGCAAACTAAACCATATTTAGATAAGATTGCCAAAAAAAGAAATTTATCAGTAGAGGATCAAGAAAAAATTTTACAAATAATTGATATGATTGACAAAATTTAATTTTTGTTAGGTTTTTTACGCCGTCTAATAGCTTCCATGAACTTTTCTTTATTTTCTTTAGATTTGTACCAATCGGAACGCTTTTTGGCGGCTTTTTTATTGTTTTCTTTGTATTTAGGATTAGCTTTTCTTTTAATATGTCCTTTTTTAACAGCTTCTGAATTACCTTTTGTACCTTTATACATATCACTTCTTAAAAAGATATCTTCTTCTGGTTTTGAATGCTGAAATTTAGACTTTTGAAGCGCTCCAAAGTTTTTAAATCTTGGATCTTGTTCATTTGCTAATAATAACTCTAATGTTTCATTTAAAATTTGTTCAAGTCGCATTATACTAATTCCTTTCCAGGTACATATAATCTTTGAGCAAAGCGATTATTTTTATAATCAGATTCCCATACATAAATTACTCTAAATCCTAAAGAATGAAATAATTTAAATCTAGCTTTTGTAGATTCATATAATTGACGATAAGTTGTTTTTGTTAATGGATTAATAGTATCAAATACTTTTTTATATTGAAGAGGATGTGCATGAAAAAAATTACCTAAAAATTCATAAATTGTTCTAGTAGTAGCATTATATCCATCTACAATATATACTTTTCCATTAAATCCATAAATAACTTTACTTCTTTCTGGTACTTGTAAATTAGTTAACCAAATTTCTTCACTTTTAGAAGTACCATGTCTAAGTCTAGTTTGTCCTACTTTTACGAATCCAACTTTAGGTTTTTTAGGTTTACAGAATTTTTTAATTGCTTTTCTTGTTGCAACACGTGATTTTGCTGCTTTTGTTTTAGTTTTTTGCTTTACAATCATAATTTTTCCTTATATATTCTTAATTAATAGAACAATTAATTGTATTTAAGAGTTCTATTTAGTGTAAGCGCTTTATAGGCTTACGTTTATATTAATCTTGCTTAAAATTTAGGAGATTTTTAAAATGACAAATAAGCAAATTACACCGTTGATGCGCGGTTCTCTTTCTCGCATCATTGACTCTCAATTTTCACCTTTTATCGACGCTTTCTTTTCAAATGCTTTACCTTTAAATTTAGTAGAGCGTCAAGAGTCATTTCCAAAATATAATATTTATCGTAAAGACAAAGATACTACTGATGAATTTACAGTAGAATTAAGTTTAGCTGGTTATCCTAAAGAGGGTTTAAAAGTATCAACTGAAGATAATGTACTATATGTAGAAGACATTACCGCTGGTACTCCAGAAAGAGATTATCTTTATAAAGGTATAGCTAGTAGAAAATTTAAATGGAGTTTAAAACTTCCAGAATTTTCTATAATCGATAAAGTTAATTATGTTAATGGTATTTTACAAATTAATATTAAAATCGAAGTACCAGAAGAGAAAAAACCAAAAATCTATGAAATTAAATAATATATAATAAAAGGAGGAGTGCCTTATTATATTATTAGTAAGGCACTTTTTTGTTTTACTTATTACAAAATATACTTTATATATTACTTATTGTTTAATTTATCGAGGATATTTTAATGTTTGGTTTTTTCAAGAAAAATAAAAAAGATAATATTATATCGCTTTTAGAATCATTACCTATAATATATAATAGTGCTGAAAATGAACAGAAAATAATTGATTTCTTTGATGCTATTGTTTGTTATGCTAGTAAGAAAGATATTTTTGATTATTTACATAATTTATCAAAGCAAAATCGTATTCATTTTGTAAATCTTCTCACACAAAATATGTTGGGTTATATGGATTATAAAATAAGAATGATTAAAAAAGTTAAACAATTTGCAATAGATAATAACAATATATTAAGTGATGAAACTATAATGAGACTTAGTAAATTTGTACAAGATGATTTTGAATATAGTGAAACTATCTTAGAAACATCAAAAATCATAATTAATCAATTATCAAGCGATCTTTTTGAAAGGCCAATGAAATAATGAATTTTATTCCAAATAATCCAAACTCAGATAATCCAAATTTATGGACAACATATTCTTATAAAATCATAGGAGAGGTTGATCCAAAAATGTTAGAATTCTTACCGCCTGATATTCGTGCATTGATTGAAAAAGATCTAAAGGCAGGTAGTAATGGTACTGAATTTAAAAAACAAGAAGAAGAGAAAACTGAACCAAAAGAAAAACTCAAATTTGACTATAAAATGGTTAATTGTAATGAAGATCTAAAGACATTAACCAAAAAATTAAAAACATCTAAAGTAAAAAATTATGGTTTACTTTTATATGGTGTATCAGGTGCAGGTAAATCAATGTATGGTCAATGGTTAGCTCAAGAATTAGGTATGCCATTTATTAAGAAGAGAGCTTCTGATTTAGTAGATAAATTTGTAGGTCAAACTGAACAAAATATTCAAGCTGCATTTAAAGAAGCCAAAAAGAAAAAGGCCGTACTATTATTTGACGAAGCCGATTCATTTTTATTTGATAGGAAATATGCAAAGCAAGACTTTCAAGCATCACATGTTAATGAATTGTTAACTCAAATGGAAGATCACCCTTATCCATTTATCATGACCACAAATCTAAAAGATAAAATTGATAGAGCTTCTTTGCGTAGATTTATATTTAAGATTAAGTATGATTACATGAAGCCAGAAAATGTAAAAGCTGGAATTAAAACATACTTTGGAAAGCAATTTAAGTTAAAACCTGAACAATTAGAAGAATTAAAATATCTTTGTGCTGGTGATTTTAAAGTGGCTAAACGCAAGTTAGATATTTTAGAAAATGGCGAATATACAAATGAATTAATTTATCAATATCTTAAAAAAGAAATTGATGAAAAAGAGATTGATGAAGGAAGTGCTTCTATTGAATTTTAAAAAAGGAATCTAATCTATGAATGATAATTTAAAGGCTTTGTTTACAGGTGAATATTGTTTATCAGATAGTCAAAAACAAGCATTTGATATTTTAAATAAAACTAAACACAATTTATTTGTACAAGGACAAGCAGGTACAGGTAAATCTACTTTTATTAGTTATTTACAAGCAAAGTTAGATAAAAATATCATTGTTTGTTCACCTACTGCTGTTGCTGCTTTAAATGTAGGCGGGGTTACATTACATTCATTGTTTAGATTGCCTATTTGTGATTATATTTCTGATGATAATCTTTATAGAGGTAATCGTAAGAAAACTGCTGAATTATTAAAAGAAACTGATTTACTAATTATTGATGAAATATCAATGGTAAGACCAGATATATTAGATGCTGTAGATAAGCTTTGCAAAAGACTTTGTAGAAGCAGAAAGCCTTTTGGTGGAATTCAAGTTTTATTAATGGGGGATTTATATCAATTACCTCCAGTTATTACAAGTGGATCTGCTAAAGTTTTTGAAACACTTTATTCAACAAAAGATGTGTATTTCTTTGATTCTGAAGCATATAAAAATGGTAATTTTGTAAATATCGAATTTGATCAGGTTTATAGACAAGCTGATATAACTTTATTAGACATGTTAAATAACTTAAGAAATAATGACAATCTTTCTAAAGTTATTGATTATTTTAATACTTGTAAAATAACAGATAAAAAAATATTAGACAATGCAGTTACCATTACTCCTTATAAAAGTACAGCAGACGAAATAAATATTCAAAAATTAAATAAATTAACTGCTAAATCTAAAAAATATAAAGCTAGTAAAAATGGTTCATTTGAAAAGTCATCAACAGTACCTGCTCCAGAAGAATTAGTATTAAAAGAAGGTGCTTTAATTATGTTTAATAAAAATAATTCACCAGAATGGATTAATGGAAGTACCGGTATAATTGAAACTTTAGGAAATGATGTAATTAAAGTAAAATTAATTGATTCAGATAGGACAGTTATTGTTACTAGAGAGCAATGGGAAAATAAAGAATATGAAATTGAAGAAAACTTTGATAGTAAAGGTAAACCTCTAAAACCTACTATCATTGAAAAAATAACAGGTACATATAAACAATTTCCATTACAATTAGGTTATGGATTGACTATTCATAAAGCACAAGGAAAAACATTAAGTAAAGTAAATATAGATATAAGTCATGGAGCCTTTGCGCATGGACAATTATATGTTGCTTTATCACGTACTAGAAATAAAGAAGATATGAATTTATTAAATAAAATAACAGTCAAAGATTCAATAATTAGTCCAAGAGTTATTAAATTCATGAAATTGTTAAAGTAAAAAATGTCCCATTGATTTCGATTAATGGGACATAATATTAAGCATTCCAAATATATGTAGATTGTCCAGAATCATAAATAAACAAATATCCAGCTTCTAGCATAAGATATTCGTTACTTTCACCTTTTTTATGACTTTTATCTTTATGTAATTGTGAATAACCTCTTTGTCTTAATAAATTATCTGTAATGTGTCTAAAAGTAACTGGATGAAACCAATGTTTAGCAGGGTCACCAAAAGTTTTTAATTTCATTCCTAACTTTTTATATACATCGCCGCTAAATTTTGAATTATCACAGTAAGAAACAATTGAAGTGGGATTATATAATTTAATAAAATGTTTAAATAGCTTTTCTGCTCCACCTACTACTTTATAATTTGAATTAGTACATAACCTTAATAGCTCCCATTCAAATTTTTTATTATAACGAGGTTTGCCAAAAGTCATTATTTGTATTAAATCATTGTCTTTATATAAACCTAAACATACTTCTTGTCCCATACAACTACCTTGTAAATGATACTGCTCTAAAAATTCACCAGTTTTAGATTTAGTTACTTCTTTAATGGTTAAATTTCTAGCATATAATGTTGTTTTAGTATTTAATAAGGCAATTATTTGATCTTCATTATCCCAATCCCAAATATGAATACATCTATATCCATTTTCTTTTGCCAAAAGTGTTTTTTCTTGGTGATAAGTCATGCTTTTTGGTTTAATTTTATGTATACCTTTATAAAAAATTTGAGAAGAATTATGTGTAAAAGTAGGATTTATTTCAATTAGAGTATTATTAACTTTTATATCATAACTTTTATTAATCAATTTAAACTCTAATTCGTTTTCTATGTTTAATTCATCTAATTTGGCTTTAAACCTTTGATTTATTTTAGAAATAGCACCTCCTGCTTTTTGACAAGAGTCCAAAAGACACGTATAAGCTACGCCATACTTTTCTAAATTAGTTTCTTTTACCTTAGCATAATTAAATCCAGTGGTTTTACCATAACGTTCTAAATTTGTTTTTTTAATTTTTTCTTTAACTTCATCTGAAGCAGATGGATGTTCAACTCCATACCTTTTTAAATTAGTAAGCTTTCTTTTTTGTTGTATCTTTTCATTTTCTTCTTTTGATTTATTTTCTATGGCGTTTTTAATTTTTTCTTTGACTTGATTAGATTTAGAAGCAACAGTATGACCATAACGCTTTAAATTAGTCAATTTCATTTTTTCTTTTGTATATACATCTTGCGTAACATACTCGACGCCATATTTTTCTAAATTGGTTTGCTTTATTCTTTCTTTTATCTTATCACTTTGAACAGAAAATTCAACACCGTATTTTTCTAAATTTGTATTTTTGCGTTTACTTACAATTTTAGTTATTTCTTCAGTACTTTTATTTTGCCAAGTATCAGATACCTTTTCTCGAATATCTTTAACTTGAGTGATATATTCTACACCGTATTTACTTAAATTAGTTTCTTTTATTTTATTATAATTATTTAAATTACCATATTTATTTAATTTAGTATTTTGTGTTCTTTTTAATAATTCTTTACTAGCATAACCGACTCCCCCAAAATTTTTAATAGTAGTGTTTTTCATTTTTGTATACTTATGTTCGGTTCCGCATTCATAACAACAAAAACGTTTACTGTCTATATAATTTCCAGTTTTACCATAAGCTTTTACTTCAGGAGACCAATCATATTCTTTACCGCAATGCTCACATATTCTTTTTTGTGGTAAGTTGTCTTTACGATTAAACTCATTTCTACATTGAATTGAACAATAAGCTGATTTATATGTTCCTCTTTTAGGTTCATATTCATATTCTTTACCACAGTGTTTGCAAATGTTTTTTAGCATATTAATACCTTATATAAACTTATATATTTATATATTATAGAATTAAAAAGTAAAACAAAAAAATGCTCTAAACATGAAGCCTAGAGCATTTATATAAGTCATCTAAAAGAAAAGTGATGATTAAAAATTAATCGTTTTCATCACCCATTAAGAAGTAGTTATAACTCAAATTACAACTTATTTCGATAGGGTCTGAACTTGAGGCATTAATAGTTGGGAAAGATACTTCAGTTGGGAACACATCGAATAATCTCATGTCATAACGAGTCAAACCTTCTGGTTTTGGTTCATATACATCAGGATTTACTAATGCTACGTTAACGTCTGCTGTATAAGATTCTAATAATGAAATTGTACCATTTTTATAGTTATGATACATATTGCACCAAACTTTAAAAGCTTCTGTAATTGAAGAATCCCAAACTTCAGTAAATGTAACTTTCCAGTCACCAGCACGAGTTTGTTTACCAGCATAACGTCTTTCGAAACCACCCCATTGTACAGTAGTTTTATCACCTGTAATTGTTGGTAAACCAAAAGTTTGACAACGTAATTCTAAGTTTTCAGTTTTTACTAAAGATGTAAGTGGTGATCCAGCTTTGAATACAATTTGGAATGTAGCCACGAACATTTTCAAAGGATCCTTAAGATTCTGGACCTTGTTTAACGGATGTAACATTTATATAAATTCCTTTACATTATTTATTAAAAAATCAAATAGTAGACCGCCACTTGGTGTTCTTAATTAATAGAACAATCTAAAATTATAATATGTATTTTACATCAAATTGTTTTACTTTTATATTTATATATAGTATAGTTTTTTTTCTAGGAGTTTTTAATGAAAGAAAAATTTATTTGTCAATATTGTAATAAAGAATATGAAGTCGATCCAGAGCTTGGAATTTGGCAAAAAGATAATACTCAATTAAAAACTCAAATTGGAGTATCTTGTAAAAAATTTTGCTGTTATGAATGCGGTAAAAAATCACGTGCAGAGAAGGTTTCTGCACAATGGCAAAGTAAATCTATAGATGAAGTAAAAGAAGTTATCAGTAAGCGAAAAAAGGCTGTTAAACCGCGTGTTTGTAAAGTATGCGGCAAAGAATTTATTCCAAACGGTCCAACCGGTAATGCAAAAGGTGTTTATTTATGCTCTGATGAATGTAGAGAAAAACATTTTCGTCTAATTCCAGATAGTGGAATAAAAAGATGTCAAAATTGTGGTAAAGAATATCACTATGAATCTGGGCAAGGTAGTTGGGATAAAGATAACAATTTAGTAAAAGTAAATGGACTTGGACATGAGTTTGTAGTCAAAAGTCACAGATTTTGCTGCTATGAATGCGGAATTAAGTATAAAGAAAGAAAACGTAAGGTAAGTAATATTGTAAAATATGGTCGAATTAGTCCATTTCAAGATATTGATTTTAGAAAGAATCTTATTGAAAAACAAAAAGAAAATGGTACCTTATTTATATCTAAAGGTGAACAAGAAATTATAGATTGGCTAAATTCATTAGGAATTGTTACAGAAAAGTATATTACTGGAAATGGATTAGATAAAAACTCACCTCGTATTGAGATAGATATTTATATACCAGAAAAACACATCGGTATAGAATATAACGGTGCTTATTATCATAGTATGAATGGTATTAAAAAAGATAGAATGACTAGAAATTATCATTATAATAAATCAAAGTGGGCAAAAGAAAATGGCATAGAATTAATACACATCTGGGAAGATCAATGGATTAATAAAAAAGAATTAATAAAAAGTATTATAAAAGCGAGATTAGATTTGATTGATAAACAAACTAATCGAATATATGCTAGAAATTGTGAGATACGTGAATTATCAGTTGAACAATATAAACAATTCTGTGAATTAAATCATATTCAAGGATATAAAAAGGCTAGTATTAAGTTAGGTTTATTTTATAAAAATTCTTTAGTACAAATTGCTTCTTTTAGTAAAGTAAATAATAGAGGTAAAGCAACTGTTACTAATTCTTTATATGATTACGAATGGGTAAGAGGATGTCCAGCTTCTTTAAACTATGTAATAGGTGGAACATCTAAACTTTTTAAGTATTTTATTAAAAAATATCAACCTAAAAACGTATTATGTTATGCAGATTGGAATTTATTTAATGGAAGAGGATATACTGAATGTAATTTTAAATTAACTGGTTATACAGGACCTGATAAATTTTATATTACAACAGATCATAAGTATACTCGTATTGATAGAAATCCACATCGATATAAAGAATTAATGAATCTTGTTCAAGCTAATAAACTTTGGCTATGCTATGGAGCAGGTTCATTGAGATTTGAATGGACGAGCCTTTCTTTTAACTAAATATATGATTTGAACAATTTCACTATAATTTACTAAAAACTTAGCCAATTGAGGTAAAGTAATACATTTTGCATATTTCTTTTCTAAAAATTTAGTTATCTTATCCACATCTGCATATATAAATTCATTATAATGACCAGTAGCATATAATTTATACTTTGGTTTATATGCTTTTCCTTTATATACAATTTCTTGATAAGTTTCTCGATTATCTTTATATACAATATATTCATCACCTGTAGAGGAAAAAATACAAAGCTTAGGCAAATGAAATTCATTTGAAATATCATATGTTGCTTCAAATTCATTTGTTGTATCATAGATACATCTCATGTAATACTTATTTTTATATCTATATAATTTACGCATAAAAAATCTCCGAATACTCCTATATAGGTAAGAATATCCGGAGACTTAACTTTCTACTAAAATTATTTACCTAATTGCTCTTGAATTTGTGAATAATTTAAGAATTTACGATTTTTAAAATCTTTTTCTCTTCTAGTCTTATTCCAACCAGCTACTCTACTGAAATATCCGATTACACGAGTTAAATAAGATACTTTTTTAGATTCACATTTTGGACAGCAATCTACTTTACCTTTATGTACATATCCACATTCTGCACATTCAGAGTATACTGCATTTAATGCAAAATGTGCCATACCATATTTAATAGCATCTGAAATTAAAGTTTTGGCTTGTGAAGAAGTAACGTGTGAATCAATATTAATATGTACAATACTTCCACCTGTCATAAGAGCATTAATTTCACCGTCTCTTTTCATTTTTTCATAGATTGTATAATCTTTCCATAAAGAGCACCATTGATTAGCATATATATCATAAGTACCGTCAACCAAGATTTTATCAGATTTTGCTAATTTTGGAGCCATACCTTCGGCTGGAATTGCTTCAATATTAAAGATTATACCTTCTTCAGCTGCAATTCTTTTACATTCATTATTAAAATATACTAAAAAGTCTTTCATATAATCAAACTCAGCATGGTTATATTTTGATTTTAAAATTTCTTCTGCTTCAACATAACCACAGCAACCAAATGTAGAAAACATATGTGACATATTAATCCAACCGTTTGTAATCCAAGGTTGTGTTTCATATTTTTCTAATTTGTGAATTAATACACGATGAGCTTTAAGAATTTTAGCCATTTCTTTAACACGATCTGTTACAATAGATTTAAAATCATCATATGACTCTGCCTCATATGCAGCACGTGCAAAATTAATTGTAACTACACGGTGTGAACCTAAAGAAACTTGTGAACCACCAAATGAGTTAACGCCTTCACCTAATTCTAACATTTCAGCATCTGAAATTAATCTACAACAAGATGCAACTTTTGTACCTTCTGAACAATAAATGTTAAATCTAGAAATATCTTTTTTAACAATATAATTTAACAAAGCATTATTTTCAGTAGTTAACTTGCGTTCACCGGTTTCAGCATTTACATCAATACCTAAGTTAATAGTAGTTACTGGAAATGGGAATTGCAAACCATTACGTAATGGATCACCTTCATTAAAGATATCGATATACATTTCTTGTAATTCTTCAATATAATCTAATACAAATTCTTTAAATGCTTCTTTTGTATTTTCTAGATTATTATCTTCTACTACAGCTGCTTTCTTTTGGAAATACCATGCATAGTTATCTTCATCTATTAAACCACGTAATTTATCTCTATCGAAACAAGAAACGTTAGTAAATGGAGATTCTACTGAGTTTCTAGAATAGTGATTAACAGTATGAATAAATTGTTGTAAATGGTTTGACATTGCTTTACGTACTTTTTTATCTGTACGTAAATCATCTAAAGTAATTCTTTCTTTATATATAGCTAAGTGAGCAATATCTAAAAAGAAAGTACCAACTGCGATAGCACCTGCAACATTGAATGAGATTTCTCTAATTGTATCACCGAGAACAGAAATATAGGTAGCTACACGATGAGCAGGACTAGAATGTACTTGACCAAAATTACGACCTTCCATTACAATCTTAGAAGCATCAATACAATAACAATATGGAACAAGAATCTTAGTGGAATCATTTAAAGCTAAGGAAAAATCAAACATTGAAGCCATACATTTTTTAGCTTCATCTTTACCATATAATTCTTTTAAAGTTTGATATAAATAATCATATCCAACTAACTTTTTATAAGGCAAGAAAGCTTCGCCTTGAATACCTTCCATATTTGTTGAAGTTTTATTTGCATTGTCATCAACAGAAATATCATTAACTGTTTGTAAATTACCAAAAGTCAAAGTAGAAATAGTAGATAATGGATCGAAATGCTTTTGTGATAAACCATGTAAACTTAAAATATCCTCTACTTTTTGTTTTAATTCTTCTCTATCTTTGACGCCATATTTTGATTTAATTGATTTTGCTAAACATTCAGCGATATTTTTTTGTGTCCTAGTAGTATTGGCTTCAGATAAACTAATATCAATTAATTTATTCATTTCTTCTTGGTATGGATTTTCTTCTAAAGCATTAAATACCGGATATTTAATCTTAATCGCTTTTTTATCAGACGTCATGTTATTTCCCTTCATTATTAAAATATAATATTCCTTTATCGGAGATTAGATTGTACTTACTATCATAAAAATTTTGATTTTCAGAAGCTAATATATACTCTGAATCTGTTTTTTTAGATAGTCTACTTAAATTTTTATCAAATTTACCACATTTGTAATATTTAACATTTTCTAAAGCTAATTTTTTAACAAATTCGATATCATAACCAGTAAATATACAAATGTCATATTTTTTTAAATTAGAGGTTAAATACTTAGTCAATTCTTGATTTTTGAAGAATAAAGGATCTCCACCTAAAAAAACTAATTTATTAGTATTTGCTCTTTCTGCAAAATTTTTAATTTTTATTAGCATCTCTTCAAAAGATTCTTCATATTTTTTAAATACTTGTAAAGATACACTATGACAACCTTTACAATTATGTTCACATCCTGCCATTATAATAGCAACTGCATTTCCTTCTGGTGAAGGAAAATCTAACCAAGTCTCTTCTAAAGAAATAGTATGCTTTTTCATAGTACTCCTATATACTATTACCACGAAATAGTTAAGAAAATCAAGCACTTCGAAGTGAAGTTGTATAGTATAGAACTTGAGGTCATATTATTTTCTACTTAAGAATATTTACAAAAATTTAATTCTAAAAACACCATTTTAAATGAAAAAAGCGCTCTACTTTTTTACTAGTAAAACGCTTTTTCAATTATATCAATAGATTAACAAGAAAGATAATTATTTTGGTTTAGGACCTATAAAAAAATATTTCTTTAATGTTTCAGGAGGTCTTGTTTTTATTTTTTCTTTTGGTACTAAAACTACTTTTTCTTGCATGGGATTTTTTAAATTTTCAACCAATTTTTCTTTATTTTTTCTCTTTATAATAGATAATACTTTATTAACACTAAAAAAATTACCTACAAGCAAATCTATCTTTTTAATAACAGAAACTTTATTACTTTTTATATTTTCAGCTTTAATATAGCTATCATTTTTTAAATTATCATCTTTGTATTTGATTTTTTCAACATTTTCTTCTTTTTTTATTTTTTTATTTCTTCTTGTATTTACTGCTAATACGATTGCTATTTGTAAATAATCAGTACCTACTATTACTAATAAAATTACAATGGTTAATGCGTTTTGCAATGAATCATAATTATTACAATCTTTTTGTGTAAATTTACAAATAGTTGTTAATACATTGGCTATTTCACTTTTATTCTCAGAAACTTGCTTAATTTTCTCTTCATTTTCTGTACTCAAATTAGTATTGCTATTTAAAACTTTTTCTAAAGCTATTAAAGCATTTTTATCTAGTCTTCTTTTAGTATTATTACATGTATTTTCTTTAGTTAAATTACCGTTTGCTCTTTTTATACAATTTTGATAATCAGTTTTATTCCATTCTATAGCAGTATCATACTCTTTTCTAGCGATTGTGATGAAATCTTCATTTTGTGATTGCTTATTTTCAGCATTTGCTGCTAATTTATTATAATAAGCAACGTTAATCATAGCTTCTCTAGTTTCTTTTGACACTAAAGAATCTAATTTTGAATATACACCAACAGCAGAATAAACAAATAATAACGCTAAAATAAGAGTAATAACGTATTTTACTCCTCTTAAATTAGACCATTCGTCTACAACAAAATTGAATAATAAAAATCTACCAAGGTCTATTACTAAAAATAAGATTAAGATAAACATACCAGCCGTTGCAAATAAATCTCGCATACCAAAAGCGGTCAAAGCTGATGAAAATAAAGCCATAACAAATGCTACGGCTAACATAAATTTATATTTCATAGATACATAGTCCCCAAAAATAATAAACTATTTATTTAGAACTTTGTATATTTTTAGATAAAAATTAAGCTAGCCTTGTAATATAAATAACCTTTATAAAGTCTTTTACTGATTTTGGTAATTCACTGCCTTCGTGTGTATAAACACTGATTTGTGAATACTTTCTAGTTGGAAATTTGCGTTTAATAGTGTTTAGATTATCACTGATATATCCATTTGACTTAAAAGTATATATTTCTTCTCCTACTTCCATGTTTTCTATTTTAGTTAACATACTATCAGCAGAGCGTGGTTTAGGCATTTATAACTCCCTTATTAAACACAAATCTTAATTTATTATAACATATTATAGATTATTTTAAAAGTAAAACAATTTCTTAGATTATCAACATAAAAAAATAACCTATTGATAATAAATAGGTTATTCTACACAAAAAGTAAAACAAAAAATTATTCATCAACTACTATTTTTTTGTATCTACGACAATGACAAAAAATTTCAGTTTCACCTTCTTCTACCTTTGGATAAGAATTTCTAAAATCTTCACAGATACACAAAGTTTCAGGTGTTCTCTCTAACAAACATGGGCAATGAAAATCATTTTTTTCAACAGCCTGTGTCATTTTTTCATATATTTTTTCATTTGGATTTTTAATTACTTTAAATTTTGTCATTTGTATCTCCATATAACGTTTTTACTCTTGTAATAATATCTTCGATATTAATAGGGGAAAAAGGTAATGTATTCGGAAATTCAGAACTTGTATCTACTCCTATATGCACTGCTTTATACCCTAAATCTTGATAAATTTTATCATAGCTAGTTATATTATGAATATGTCCATATAAATGGATAGCATAACTACGATAAGCTCCATCAAACTCTAAAATAGGAAAATGTGAAAGAATAAATTTAAAATGCTCTCCATTTTTACTATTATATTTTATTGTATGATAATCTCTAACAGATTGCCATAAACCTTTATTTTTAAATTCAGCATGCTCTTTTATTTTATCGTGATTTCCTAAAATTAAATGCTTAGCTCCATTTAATTGTCCAAGAATATTTTCTAAATAATCTCTATATCCACGTAAAGAAAAATCACCCAAAACATAAACTAAATCACTTGGCTTAACTACTCTATTCCAATTAGAAATTAAAGCATTATCATGCTCTTCTATTGAAGAAAAAGGTCTACCTTTTCCAAGAGTTATAATACTTCTATGTCCAAAATGTAAATCCGAAGTAAACCAAATAGTCATCTTTTACCACACTATATATTTTTTAACATTATCTTTTATTATATAAAGTTCTCTTTCTTTTGAAAAATTTTCTTTTACAATATATATTTTGTTATTTTTTATATTCCTAATTTTACAACCATGCCCAATTACACTACCGGTCTGAGCGTATTTATAATTTTTTATATCTTCTATCACACCGTCTTTATAAGTATCTCCTGGCTTATACATCTTTAAATCCTTTAATATTAAAACATAACTATATTAATATTACATTAAAAAAATTAAGAAGTAAAGCCAGAATTTTCCCAAATATATACTGGAATTCCTTTTTTCTTAGCTTTTATTATTGAATCCAAAGTACCTTTTGATTTATTAACAACAAAAGCGATTACAGCATCCGCATTATCAATAATGGTCTGATTACGTAAAAAACCAGCTATTTTACCATTTTGATTCCAATCTGGTAAATAAACTTCCATATCTAGATTAAATTCTTCAGCAAACTTTTCAGCTAAAGTATCAGCACCTTTGGCACCGCCAGATACAATAGTATCAAATTTGTTTAAATTAACACTTTTCAATACAAATAATTTTAATATTGAATAATCATTAAAAGTACGAGACCCTATAATCGCTAATTTTGCCATATTACACCGCTATTGGAAAAGATACTTTTGGACCATGTTCATAATTTTCAAGAGTTGCCATTTCATATCTAAAGTTAAATACATCTGCTTCTGGAGTTAAGACCAACTTAGGTAATTTGAAATCAGTTTGTTTCCAAGCTTCCATATTTTCTTTTACTATAGATACGTGATTGTCGTATATATGACAATTACAAAGATTTAATGTAACAGTACCTGGTACCATTCCTACAGTTTGAGCAACTAAGTGTAATAACAAGCTATAAAATTGAAAATCAGTAGGTACACCTAAAATTAAATCACAAGAACGTTGATTTACAGTAATATGTAAACGTCCGCCTAAATAATTAAATTGAAATACATATACGCAAGGAGGTAATGCCATTTGATCTTCTTGAGATGGATTCCATGCATTTACAATCAATCTTCTATCATATGGATTCTTTTTTAAAGTATCTATAACGCGTTTTATTTGATTAATACCTAAATGCTTATTATCAATGTCATATCTTTCATATGGAGCATTAAATGCAACCCATTGATAGCCATAAATTGGACCAAGGTCACGTTCGTTAAATTGGGCTTCTTTATCTTTTGGATCAGCAGCTTTTGGATTAGCCCAAGAATTCCAATATTGACATCCTCTATCTTGATAATACTTTTTATCTGTATTACCCATTAAAAAACATTCTAATTCTACACGACAACCTTTAAACGGTAAAGGTCTAAATGTTAAAATTGGAAAGCCTTCTGCTAAATCATGAGTTAAAACTTTGTTTAATTTTACTAATGTATTATTTCCTGTACGACAAGGACTTTCTATGCCTTCATTTAAAATTTCTTCTACTAAATCTAAATATTGCTTATCATAACTATTCATTATAATCCCCTTTTTGAAATTAATCTATAATATAGAATTCATATTAAACAACTAGTCTAATAATTATTTTAATCCCAAGTCATACTTTTTACTAATTCCCAAGGAGCAATATTACTGTCTTTTAATTTACGATATATTTGATATGTATTGTTTCTATTTATATATTCGCCTTTTACTTTTCCATTCCATCTTTCCAAGATATAAGTTTCTGCTTCTTCTAAAGTATTTAAATCCATATATAAAGGCATATAATTGTTACTTATCCACTTATGAATATTTTCATAATTTTTTGTAATACAATGTCTAATGTCACCGTTTGGATAACGTACATCTACTAAATATTTATATAAAGAGGGCCATTTAGATATAATTTCTACTACTTCAACTAAAGATTTGTTTATAAACTCAGGTCTAGAAAAGCCTGCAATTTGTACACGTTTAACAATACAGCGAGAAGGAAGAATATTAATATTTCTTCCAATTGGCATATTGTGTACTGCATATATTAATATATTTGTCGGATTAATCCCAGCTTTTGTTTCTAAAATTCGCCATTGTCTAGAAAAACGTATATTTTCAAAAGTATGACTAAAAGTGTCTTTCTTTACTTCTATATCAATTAAATATCCGTTTTTTAGATTAACACAAGCATCTAAATCAGTAATGCCATTAGAAAATCGGCTCAGTGAGCTAAAATCTAATGGCTGTTCTAAAGCTTCTTGATTGCGTATAATTGACATTAATTACTCCTTGTTAACTATACCCAGTATAAAGCTAATTATATTTAATGTAAAACAGATTTCTATTTATTTTCTTTTTTTATATCTTGTAATTCAAACCATACCAAACACATCATATTCCACAACGCAGCTTGCAAATGTGTAGATGGAGTATTTTCAAAATTAGGATCTTCATCCCAACGATTACCTTTTTTATATTCTACCCAATGTCTTAGCATTGCTGCTTCATAACGAGATTGAGCATTATCTAATTTTTGCCAATTGTTTGGACCATATTTTGCACTACCAACAGTAAAACGTTTTACTGCTGCTTCAATTACTTCCCAAGGTAATAAAGAATAATCAAGCTTACCTGTATCCCATTTCATACCAACAGATAAATCTTTTTTACCAACAACTTCTTTATATTCTTTCTTTTTATCAGCCATTATCAATAATCCCTTTATTCAAGGGCCACAATAATTATTATCATGACCCTTTACGCTTCCCAAGCTTATTTTGTACCAGTACTTCCAAAAGCACCTGATTGTCTTTTTGTTTTAGGTCCTTGTTCATAAGCACTATTTGAAATTTGTATTGCAGCTTCATTCGAAATAGAATGAATAATACCTTGAATAATCTTTTCACCAGGGTTAATCACAGCTGCCCATTCTTTAAATCCAAGAAATCCTAAAAATCCACGACGACGAATACGAACATCTTCTTTACCACGAACTACTTTAAATAAGTTAATATGAATTTCTCCACGATAACCCGCATCAATAATAGTAGCTCCATATACAGTACCTTTTTTCAAAGATACTCCTGACTTATTGTCCATCTTCATCATTTGAGTATTTTTTAATTTAATTTTAATACCTGATGGAATATTAACTTGCTCACCTAAACGAAGATAATATGGTTTGCCTTCATTCCAATCATTTGGAACAAAAAAATCAAAACCTGCATCTTCATCTCTATTACCTGTAATGTCTTTTACATCACGAACTTTTGTATACTGCATTTTAAAATCCTTTCTTTTAATAATCACATTTTATAGAATGTGAAACCTATCATTTTTCTACAAAATATTTTTTATTTATTTCCAAACTCTATGAAAATTTAATAATTTCAATTTATAAGTTCTAAATAAATAAGTTGTTATATAGAATAAGGGAAAATAAAATGTCTAACTTTAGTGTTATGGTAAAAAATGTATTAAAAGAACATAATATCGTATTAAGTGAAGATTCTATTGAAGATTTAAAAAAGCAAATTAAATATTTAGAAGATGAAATCGCTCGTAATGAATTAGCTGATAATTTTTATTATACAAACGGTGGATATGATTCAGATTCTGCTCAATTACGTAAATTAAAGAATAAATTAAATGAATTAGAAAGAGCTTCTCGTACTCCAGAAGAAAATGAAAGATTAGATGCCGAAGAAAGAGAACGTAGAGAAAAAGAGAAAAAGGCCGCTGCAGATTACAATAAGTCTTTATATGATGTTCTTGAAAAATTTCATTTTAACGAAGGTGATAAAATAAAAAACCGCGAAACTGGTGAAATTTATGTTGTAGATGAAGTTACAAAAAAATGGGATAGCCATGGTGAAAACTATCCCAAAATGACACCTTATTATCATTATCATATTACATGTTTAGATCCAAATGCAAAAGATAACTTTGGTAGACCAAAATCTTACTATACCGGTGAAGTTATTCATCGTGGATACGATCTTTATGAAGAATAATTAATCTATCCAGTCTATTTCTGGTAATCCATTGTAAGAATTATCCCAAATAAACATTGCATATGCGGCGGCACCACCATTTTTAAAAGTGCCGCCATTTTTTCCACAGCCTTGCCTATTTACATATTGCCATACATGTTTAAGTTTTCTATTCTTAAATAAATCTAAACGTCCTTTTGTTTCTAAAAAAGTAGTTTTCAAAAACATAATACAAATACCATCAGAATCTAGTAATTCTAAAGATTTTTCAACAAATGTTTTGGATAAAGCATACGGAGGATTAGTAAATATACACTTTAAATATGGCTTCCATTCATCACGTAAATTTTCTTTATTTAACTGTAAAAAGTCAATATTACCTTCACCATATCCTCTATCTACTAAATCAGTACCCAATACATCATATCCTTCAGCTACTAATTCTTTTGCAATATGTCCTTGTCCAACCGCACATTCCCAAATCTTTTTTGGTAATTTAAAATTTCTTTCTTTACATTTTTTAAGAAAGAGTTGAATTGATTCAGGATGAGTCGCATAAAAGTCATTTTCTGCTACATTTTCTTCTTTAGTACGATGATTGCAAGCATAAATAGCTGTATTTCCTGTCCAATCTTTAGCCATTTTAATATTCCTCCTGTGTATTACCAGATTCTTCATACATGTGTTTATATTTATTCCAATAGTGATATTTTGCTTTTAATACATAAATATGGTCTTTTTCTAATTTACATGGTATCATTTCAAGTAATTCATTTAAAGGTACCTGTGAAATTAGAATTGGAGACAATTTTTGACAAGCAGCGAATCGATTGCCTTCGCCCCAATCTTGACGTTTAATATGTCTTTCTAAGGCTTTTATCGTTACTTGTCCTTTATATTGAGTAGGTTGCTTTAATTCCTCTTTTAATTTAGGTAAATTATCAAGAATAGACTCTACATCAAATTCATATTTATTTTCACTATATAAAGTTTGTAATTCACCTGTTTTTGGATTCTCTTGATCAGGTGTACGCGTATATCTACTAGGCTGTGCGCATTGTTCATCTGCATTCTGTAAGCCTAGATTATATGCTAAATAATACCAAATCTTTTTATAAGCTGTACTTGTAACAGGTTTATTTAGTCTCACGACAATATGATATGACCTATGTCCTGACCATACAATACGATAAGTATATTGTTCAATCTTCTTAATCAATTCTTCTTGCTCTTCTCTACTCAAATAGTCACATTCAAATAAGAAGTTTTGCGATACTACACCTGCTTTGGTTGGATATAAATCAGTATTGTCTTTTAATGGATTCAAAGCTTGTAAATATGCAGGTTCTTCTACTTTTGTATAATTAATATCATAATATGGACCAAATACTTCTTTTCTATTTAATAAATTCTTTGCAAAATTAACATATTCAGAAGTATTTATTTCATCCATTTCCAATTTATTGATATCATCAACAATAAGCATATGGTCTGTAAAACCTGTAATCTTAGAAATAGAATTAGTCAAAGCAGTAATATTATTACCATTTTCATCTTTCATGGCTTTGCCTTTGGCATCTTTTACAACTACTTCTCTTTCATTTCTACTTCTACTATAATAAGCTTGAGTTCGAGGATCATCTGCTTTACCAATAACAAAAGCCAAACTTCTACCTTCTACTTTTTTATTAGTTGTAGCATCATAAATTTCACCAACACTGTGTCGTTTATATATTACAAAATCTCGTGGTAATACTCCTTCTAACAAAGCTTTATGAGTAACAATATTACATAAAATCTTTGAAGTTGCTTTACCAAACTTTTCATTTGATAAATAAAATCCTTTTGATTTTACTTTACCATTTGTAAATTGACAATAATAATTATTTACATTATTTTGTTGTAAAATAGCAATCTCATCAAACTCTAATACTAAGCGAGTTTCTTCCATCCATTTTTCACAGATTGGCATAAAATCAACATCAGATTGTCTTTCAATCATAATACCATCTGTATTAGTCTGAACAATATTAAAACCTGCTTCAAATAAACGCTTTGCTAAGATAAATAATAAAAGCTGACCATGTACACATATGGTTGAATTTGACCAAGTATCATATAATGGATTATATGCAGAAAGCATAGCTCCGATTGCACCATTTAATACTAATTTTAGACCTTGATTAAGTAAGTCTTTTCCAGTATGTTTTGCTTCAATTCTAGTCTTATATACTTGCTCATAAGAATCTGGATTTGCAGCAGCTCCTCGTGACATTAATCCATACTGAATTAATAAAGAAGGATACAAACTTGCAACGTCCATATTTACAAGATTTTCTGATCCATAACCTAATAAGGCTTGATGTAATCCTCCAAATCCAAATTGATACAAGTGACCTTCATCTTCACCACCCATATAATATTCAAACTTTTCCTTTATGTAATTTTCATTATCTTGATTTTTTAAATAAAAGTCAAGTAAAGTGGTACCAGCTAATTCTTTCATAGCCAATTCAGGAATAGCATAAAACTGTTTTTTATTGTTTACTATTTTAAAGGTATTTGCAGAATTTGGTTTTGCATCTTCACCACATAATACTTTTCCTGCGAAAGAAGCGGACTTAGTGATTAAATTCAAAGCCTTCATTTTATATTCTACAATCAAATTCCACTTAATATCATATGAATCTCTTGCAAATTCACGCATTTTATATTTTGGATTTTCTTTTTTGGCTTCAACATCTTCTGGTTTAGGCAAAAACAATTCTAATGTATTATCTACGTCCATTTCGCAGTATCTTTCAACATCTATTCTTTCAGAAGGTGTTAATGGAGTTTGAATATCAAAAGGTACGCTAGAATCATAATTACGTTTATCTAAAACTGACATTGTTAATTTTTTCAAAGAATTTCTACGAATATCAAAAGGTAGATGTAAAGAAATATCCCATGAAATAAAGTTTGGAGGAGTAACATTAGGAATTACTTCACCTCTACTATTATAGCAAAGTCCATGCTCTACTTTACATACTTTGTATTCTTCTTTAAAATCAGGATATCTTTTTACTTGTTCATCATTAATTAAAGCATCTGAAAATTCTTTTACAGTTTTAGTATCTTCTACTGCATAAGGATATGCCATTGCATGTCTAATTACTGAATCGTCATACCCACTATTATTAAAACCAATTAAGATTTTATCTTTTATCCATTCTCTTAAACTGTCAGCATCATTCCAACAAATTACAGTATTCTTTTTATCTAAACTCTTAGCTACAAATAACCAATCGTACTTAAATACCTCAATATCGTATACCCACTCATAACGATGATCTATATTATATCCATCTCGTTCACGCTGTTTTGCATCCATTGTATCATGAATATATTTTTTATAGGCATCTTTATACCATTTATCATACCATTCTGAGCGTGTACCATTTGGATTAGATTCATCACCTCTAAATACAAAACTTGAGCGTGTAGAATTTAATTTTGAACCTTCTTCTTCGCTTATTGGTGTAATAAATAAAGGTTGTTTTGTTTCAGTATCTTTATATTTATATGAAGAAAGAATTGTTTCAATATCCTCACTATAAACAGGCACTGTAGTTAAAGCTTTCTTAAGTGCCGCTTTAAATTCTTCTTTTATTTCAACAGAATCTTCTTCGCAAATTTTATCGTTAAGAGAATAAAGCAACTCTATATTAGTAAATGCATCATAAATTTTAAAATATTCTGTTTTTTTAGCAATTTTATTTATTTTTGTATTAAATCTAAAACCTTTTAATATACCTTCATTATATAAATCACAGATACTATTGAGTTTATTGATGATTGTTCTTGTATCACAATATGGAGATTTTACAATATTTTTACTTATTTCTGTTTCATCTAATATTGATGCAATTTGTGAATAGTCTTCGTTTACACCCGGAAGAACAATATAAGGAATATGCCAAGACTCTTTAATAGATATTTCTTTACTAAATATTTCAATAGTATTATTATATTCACGTAAAGTACAAATTCTACCATCTGAATCAATTGAAGAAGAATAATCTTCTTTAAATGCATCAAAAGCGGCTTGTCCAACAAAACCAAATATTAATTCATTTTTATGAAGTGTGCCTTTTTTAAAATATCTTTCTAAAATTGGAATTAATGTTAATCTTGAAAAATTTTTCTCATCTATATTAGATACTGCACAAATATGTGTTTCTGCTGATTTAAATTTACTTTTAAAACATTCAGATAAATACATCAAACCTTTAGTAGAATTGAATAACTCTTCTTTATCATTTTCTAATGGTCTATCCATTATTAAAATAAGTTTTGGACCAAGAGTACTTTCATAATCATTTAGCAAAGGTCTGTTGATGTACATATATATATTCTCCAAATTAGTGTATATAAAAATAGAATCCACACTAAATATGGATTCTACTTAATTATTTTTGAAAATTTTTCAAATAATTTTCTATTCTAAACCAACTGCAGTTTCATATAATTCAAAAATATATTTTTCTTCATCGCGCTCGTTTTTAGCACGTGCTCTTTGTTTAATTACATGTCTCAATGCTTTTACATCAAAACCTGCAGATTTTGCTTCGGCATAAATGTCTTTAATATCACCACTTATACCTTTCTTTTCTTCTTCGAGGTGTTCGATTCGTTCAATCAAAGATTTTAAACGTTCATTATCAATTCCACCAACTTCAGTCATTTTATTTATATCTCCTTTATTAACTATTAAAAATTAAGTTTTCTTTGCGATAATCACAAGGATTACCATTAACAAATGATTTAATATTCATGTATGCTTTAAGCGTACTTATATATTTACATTTGCCGTTTTCATTTTTTAAAATTTGTACAGAAGAAGGATTGCCTTTATAAATAATAACACTAATGCTATAATTCTTTTCTTCTAATTCTTTCCAAACTTTTGTAGGAATTAAAATTTTCATACCACGGCGCTCTACTTCTGTAATATCTTCTAAAGGTTCTTCTATCATTATATCATTAGATGAAAAAACATTATAAAAGATTGCGAATAAATTTCTTAAAAATTTAAGCATATATTTCCTCCTTACTCTAAAATTTCACCAGTTTCTGGATCATACTCTAATTCTTCGCTTTCTTCAGAAATCAAATCCATTTCTTCGCTCTTATTAGTAATATAATCTAAAACAGTTTGTTTAAAATGTTCCATACGCTCAGGATTTTCTTTTAACCATACCATGGCTTTTTCTTTACCCTGTGCTATATTTTCACCTTTATATTTTACCCAACTTCCTGCCTTTTCAAGAAGACCAAACTTAAATGCTAAATCTAAAATTTCTTCTTCTTGAGAAACTCCTTTGCCATATCTAATAATAAATCTAGCTGTACGGAAAGGAGGAGCAACTTTATTTTTCACCACTTTAACCGTAGTTTCTACAGAAGTAGCTATCTCTTCACCATTTAATTTTTCAGTAGTAGGACTTTGTTTTTTCCAAATTTTCATAATAACAGATGAATAAAATTTAAGAGATTCACCACCACTCATCACATCAGTATCACCATACATTACACCAATGTTTTTACGAGTCTGAGAAATAAAGAAACACATACAATTTGATTTTGCGGCTAATGGAGTAATACGTTTTAAACCATCTGACATCATTTTAGCTTGACGTCCAATAAAATTATCTCCCATCTCACCATTAATTTCAGAATCTGATAACATAGTTGAAACTGAATCGAATACAATCAATTTAACTTTACCTTGCTTTAATAATGCTTCTGCAATTGAAAAGCAAGCCGTACCTGATTCTGGTTGTGCAAATAATAAATGTTTTAAATCTACACCTAAAGCTTTTGCATATCCTAAATCTACTGCATGTTCAGAATCTAAATATGCACAAAGATAACCTTTCTTTTGAGCATTTGCTACTAATTGTAAAGCAATAGTAGATTTACCACTAGATGCTTCACCATAAATAGTATTAATTCTTCCTTCTGGTAAACCACCAACACCTAATGCAACATCAAGATTAAGAGAACCTGTAGAAATCGTTTCTACTTTTTTAATACTTGTGTCATCAAATGTCATTAAAGCATCATCTCCAAATTGTTTTGTAATTAGTGCCAATGCTGCTTTCATATCTTTATCTAATTGTGAATCTTCTTCTTTTTTAGCCATTATTAACCTCTCTTTGTAAGAAACTATTTTATAGAATATAAAGATTTATATTTTCTACTAAACAAAAAAGGAGATATTTTTATATCCCCTTTGTTTTAAATTATCTGGGCTCAGTTATTTTGTCAACCATACCATAAGCAACTATTTCTTCAGAAGAAAACCAAGCATCTCTTTCACAGTCTGCTTTTAATGTTTCTAAATCTTTTCCACAGCATTTTGCTAAATGTTCCATTGCCAAATCATTAATTCTTTCCATTTCTTTATAATTAACTCTAGCGTCTTGAACATTACCTCTATACCCACCAGATACTTGATGTAACATTACTCGTGATAATGGATAAATTTTTCTATGACCTTTTTCACCAGATGCTGCAATAACAGATGACATACTAGCAACTTGACCAATAATAGTGGTGTATACTGGACATTTAATAGTATTCATTGTAGAAATAATTGCAAATCCAGCAGTAACTACTCCACCTGGTCCCATAACAAACATATTAATTGGTTTATCTTTATCAACTGACTCTAAATAAAGTAATTGTGCTACAACTGACTCTGCTAATTCATCTGTTACTTCGCCTGTTACCATGACAATTCTATCACAAAGCAAACGAGTAGGTAAATCAATCATTCTTTCATTACCATTTTTATCTCTATGTAAACAACCTGGATATCCAATCATATTAAATATTTTCCTTTCTTTTAATTACATAATTTCTGTTCTCTTTTTAAAACTCTTGCTAACTGAGTATTATCTTTTTCAACAGCAGATTTTACTTTATGAAAATCGATTCCTAATTCTTCAGAGATTTTATAAAGAGATTTTCCTTTACTACGTTCAGCTTTTATTTGCATAATTTGTGCAAATTTTAAAAACTCTCTTGGTTTACTCTTATTTATCTGTTTATGAAATTCTCCATGCATTTCTTTAGTAACATGTTCCAAATTTTCTAATCTATTATCTGAATGATCTCCATTTAAATGATGAATCTCAGTCGCAATAATGTCAGTATCACGTTTTTTATTTGGATTATGTAAAAAAGTATCTGCTGCTAATTTATATATAGCTTTATTAATTCCATTAATATTAACATACATACTATTTGATTTTGTAGTTGGTTTTATTTCTTTTTTAGTAATTAAATTACGAATTCTATATGTCCAGCAAGTTTTATTATATTCATTTGTAAATAAATATGGCTCGCTATATATTTCATATTCTGGAAAATTAGCAATATTAAACCATTGAGGATTATTTTTTAAATATTCTAAATATGCTTTACGATTATTTTTTGTATATTTTTCTTTTTTATCATTTTCAATAATTTCAGTTGATATATTTTCTGCAATTTCTTTTTCTTCTACTTCTTCTATTTCTACCTTTTTTGTACCATAACGCAGTTTCATATATTCACCACTTAATACAGATTCTTCTGTAACACCGGCTTTGTCACAAGCATCTTTTAATGAATATTGATTTTCCATTGTAAAATCATACGTATTAATATAATTAGCTACGTCATCTGAAGTCCAGCCTTTATACTTAATACGATTTTCTACAACTTTAGTAACCGCTTCATATACCGTTAAAGTCTTAGTAGAATGTGCTTTATTATCATCACTTGCTAAAGTAACATCATAAGTGGGTTTTTTACGACACAAAGTAGTTCGTATATCAAAGCAAATATATTTTGGTAAATTATATTTGCGTTTACGTTGTTGAGTAGCTTCAGCAGAAACAGTTGATGTTTGTGTTTTAACTTTTTCTGCTTCTTTATTTTGAATTACCTTTTCTACTGCTTTTTCTTCAGACGATTCTATATCAACATTAAATCCTTCATCTTTTAAACGCTTTAATAATTTACGTCTATTAACGATTTTATATACACTAAAATAAGGATATACCGCATAATATGGAGTATGCTGTATAGTACGTAAGTATTTTAAACCAAAATTCTGTATTAAATCGCGCTTAATTTCAACTGTTAGTCCAGGAACTTGTTGAATTACAATTTCATTATCCTCATGAGAATACGAATAGCGACTTGGATCATTATATAGTATATCTAATGAGTATCCACCTGCTGTAGTAAATATTGTATCATAATTATTGACTACATACTCTCGTATGTACTGCTCTATTTTGTATGCATCTATTTCCATCTGTATTTCCTTTTTTAATTAACTATAACACATATATAGTACATAATTATGAAAAAGTAAAACAGAATTTACGCTAAATCATCTGGTGTATTTAAATTATTTTCGTTAATATAATCGTTTACTAATGCAGTTTTATAGAAATTTCCTACTTTATCTAGCATTTTAGACAATTTTACTTTAATAGAAATAGGCTCTAAATCAATTACTTTACTTGCATTGTTTTCATCACAATTTTGATTCAAAAGGATTTTTGCAATGATTCTACCTAATTCATAACACATTTCTTCATTGAATCCACGAGTAGTAATAGCTGCAGTACCTATACGCAAACCTGTACATTCTGATGGTTTTGTATCTCCTGCTATCATGTTTTTATTACATATTATTCCATATGAAGTCAATCTATCTTCTGCTTCTTTACCATAAATACCTACTTTTTTAATATCTAATAAAACAAGATGATTGTCTGAACCTTCTGACACAAAACTAATTAAATTTTCAGTATCTGCACTTTTAATACCTTCTATAATAGCTTGCATATTTTTTAATATTTGTTCTGCATATTTTCTAAAACTCGGTTGCTGTGCTTCAATAAAACATTGGCATTTAGCAGCAATAGCAGCCTGATTACTTCCACCTTGTGTTTTAGGAAATACACCACTATTTAATTTTGTACAAAGCTTTTTATCATTCCATAATATTAAACCACCTCTTGGTCCTCTTAATGTTTTATGTGTAGTTGAAGTAACTACATCGGCATATGGTAATGGTGATGGGTGTACACCGGCTGCTACTAATCCTGCAATGTGTGCCATATCAACCATAATTAAACATCTATTTGATTCAAAATTACTATCTGATGTTACTTGACAATCTTCACATTTACCATTTGGATAATCTTTTTCATTTATACACTTTTCACAAATAGTTTCTGTTTCTCTATCATTATATTCATCGACAATTTGTCTAATTTTCTTAAAATCAATGATTCTTGAATAAGCAGATGCACCAACAATTAATAGTCTTGGATGATAATGATATAATTTATCTTTAATTTCATCATAATTGAGATAACCATTTTTATCTAATCCGTAATAGTATGCGACATATTCTTTACTTGAATCAGAAGCTTTTGAACCATGTGTTAGATGTCCACCTGCGTTTAAATCCATACCTAAAATTTTATCACCTGGTTTTAGCAATCCGGCATATACTGCTAAATTTGCTTGTGAACCAGACCAAGGTTGAACATTTGCATAATTACATTTAAATAGTTTACAAGCATTTTCAATAGCATATTCTTCTAATTTATCAATTATTTCACATCCAGCATAATGTCTACCTTGCTTTGAAACAGACAATGGAAAACCTTCAGAATATTTAACAGAAAAATGTGAGCCCATTAAATCCAATATATCTTGAGATGGATAATTTTCTGAAGCAATCAATTCAATATCATGATTCAAACGATTTACTTCTTCTTTTAAAATTGCTTGTATTCTATTATTAATCATTAAAACTCTCCTTTATCAAACAAGTTATTATTTAGAATAATTACATATAACATTTCTACTAATTAAAATTTTATTTATTTTCTATTTTATAATTACTGTTCTAGAAAAATAGTTATTGTTATCTAATTTTTGTTGTTAAACAATCTAGTAATGAAAATAAAATGAAATGGCGATTAAATCCAAATTAGATCCAGAAATAAAAATGGAATTATTAATTAAGCTTGCTTTCGGTATTCCAATTCAAGACTTAGCAAAAGAATATGACTTATCTGAACCAAAAATAATAAATTTAAGAAAAAATAACTATATAAGATATAATGAATTTTTTGATCACTGGCGTATTGATAAAGAAGTTGCTGTTTTAGGACTTACTCCCAAATATGAAAGAGCATTGAGTGTAGTAAAAAAGTTTTATAAATCAAAAATAAAAATTTTATCAGCTAGTTCTATCCTATATAATGAAAAACCTTGTACTTTTGAAGAAATTTTAAATCTAGCCGATTATATTTTAGAAAAAGATAATATCTTAGATTTTAAAAATTCACCAGTAGAAATAAAAAATCATTATTAATATAAAATAAAAGGAGAAATTTATGGGAATTCAATCAAAATATATTGATATTTCAGGTAAAGAATTCGCTTCTGAACAGCAGTGGGCAGAAAATACAAAAGGTATTTTTATGAATATGCTTGCAGGTGTTAGATGGGATCCTGTTGATAATAAATACAAAATGGCACCTATTAAATATTCTGATGTAAATTTAGAAGGTGAAAAAATTAAATTTTCAAGTGGACAAGAATTTACAGTTGTTTTTTCATGCTTAGCTTCTGACTATGCAAATAAAAAAGAAGTACATGATTTATGGTGGGAAAAAGCAAGCGAACTTGTAAATTCATACAAAGAACAAAAGAAATTAGAGGCTCACATTACATCTAATAACACTGATTTAAAACGTCTTCGTAAAGAAGGTGTATTAAAAGATCAAGAAGAATTAGACAATGAGTAGCAATTATTCTAAAATTAAAACAATAGCTGAAGATACCGAGTTATCTGAATATAAGGTAGCAATGGTATTATATTCGTATTTAACTTGGTGTCTTCAAGAAGTTTTAATTGATGGTAATTCACAAACTCTTTTTGGAAAATTAACTTTAAATGAAGAAAACCGCTTAAAACTAGAAAATGACATACAGGGTCTTATCTCATTAATTGGTAAATCTGATATTAAAATGATTAGAAAAATTTGTGAAGAAGGACCTGATTTTAAGATATTTGAATAATGATTTATACTGAATTTCAAGCAGAAGAAGATTTAAGAGATATAATTGAAGATACTTTTGATACATGTTCTTCAAATAGAGATGAAATTCGTTGGTTAATTACACTTTTACGCGGTTTTATGCAAATTCCAAACAAAAGACATGAAATTTCAGCAGAGAATTATAAATTAAATCTCTGGCAATATCAATTATACCCGATATTAGAAAAATATCGTAAAAAATGGAAATGTAGCAATGAGTAAACAAGAAAGAGGATATTTTACACTTTCTGATGAAGAATTAGCATCTACAGAGATGGTTCTTACTGCTTTTACTATGTTAGAGTCAAGAGGTTATCCAGGATTTACTGAATTAATGGCCATTTTAAACGATCCTACTGTTATTTTAAAAATAATTCGCTTTTTATATGGTATGAAAATAGAAATACCTCCACTACAAGAATTTATAAAGTGTCTAAAAGCTGCTCAATATGCTTTTTGTGATATGCATAAAAAAATACATGTAAATTTACCAGCTAAACCTGCTGATATTAGAAAAAGTTTAAATATTTCAGAAGAAGAAGAAAAAGAATTACTTGAAATTTTTGATCATTGGACTAAATATATGCATGATCAAGGACATGATATTAGAAATTATTTTCATATGAATCGTCAAAATACAAAAAAACGTATTGCAATGACTGTAAAAGGGAAAAAATGGACTTCTAAAAATTACTAATAAAGCTGTTCTATATAAATAGTAATAAAATAAAGGTTTTACTTAACATGAGTGATGATTTACCAAAAATGTGGGTTGAAGAAATTGAGCCAAATTGTGATCCGGTCACTGGTGAAATTATTGAAACTAATACCCAAGCATTAATGCCTATTGAAGAAGAAATGCCTTTACCTACAATATCTGAACAAAAGAATATTGTAAATCATTCATCTATAAATGAAGAAAACAAAGGTATGCTACAAGCTCTTGTAGAAATGAATAATGTGGCAGAAACATTAGCTTTAATTAGAAGCAATGAATCTGCAGAACAAAGAAAAACAGTGATTACTGCTTGGTGTGAAAATTTTATGAATTCTCGTATGAGAAATAATGTAGTGGCAGAAACATTAAAGGCTAAACTTTTAGAGCGTTTATTAAATAATATTGATAACTTAGACTTACAAACTACTGCTCAAATATATAATGATTTGTCTGATGTTTCTAATGTAGATGCACAACAAGCAATGGCAAACATTAATGGTGGAGCTGGAGCAATACCTGGTAATCAAACTGGAACAGTAGTTAATCTTAATTTGGCAACAGGAGAAAATTCTACTGTTACAAATAATACTTTAAACGCTCAACCTCAACAAGTCGGTCAATTAAAAGAAGTAGTTACATTAAATTCATCAATTAAAGCATGGTCTAACATTCCATTACCTAAGAAAAAAGTTATTGATGCCGATTTTACTGAAAAATAAATAACTTTATTTGGAGAAAAAGTTAATGGAGAGCATACCTTTAGAGATTGAACAAAAACTAGAAGATTTGCCATATGTTGAATTTGATGTAAATGAAGAATTTCAATCTGTAATTACTTCTGACCTTTTTTCTGATATATTTAATTTTTATAAAAAGAATTATTTACCAGATATTCTTAAATCTAAGCCAGAACTATATCAAAGAATTAGTTTATATTTATCTCTTACTGGACAAGGCGAAAAATTTGTCGAACAAACTGATGAATTATTATATCGAAGACCTTGCCCAGATATTCATACTTTTCTTACTGATAAATTTTATATGGGCTATAACAATGCTACATTATATCCGTATTGGAAGGAAAAATTAGAAGAAATTTTTCAACCAAACTCTCCTATTAGAAAAACAATATTTGGTGGTTCAATCGGTGTAGGAAAATCAACTGTAGCGAGAAAAGCATTTGTGTATGTACTATAT